>Ga0155439_126_pt3 | contig 3385 bp, 4 predicted proteins | sample RifCSPhighO2_02_FD_111887 | JGI IMG/M metagenome (GOLD analysis project Ga0155439, IMG submission 111887) | Candidatus Nomurabacteria bacterium RIFCSPHIGHO2_02_FULL_38_15 | reverse complement strand
TAATTATTGCTCGCCGCACCATGCTTTTAACCTGTTTTTTAACTAATGTCTTAGCCACCTCTTGCACCTGCTTTTTCTTTTGCTCCACCATCTGCTTAATGCGACTTTTCTGCCGCTCGGCGGCATACTGGCTCTCGGTCTGCGCTTGCTGATCCGTGGTAATTGTATCTTCGTCTATGGCATCTAGCGGCATTATAAAATAATTAAAAATTAAAAAATTAAAATTAAAAATGACAATCAAAAATGAAAAATTATCTTTTACCTTTCAATGTGATGATACTAGAAGCTAGCACTTTCGCTATTTCATCCAGCTCAGCTTGTAACCATGATAATTCGCGTCCTGACACAACTTGAGTATCCCTAATAAGCGCCAGCCAAACTTTTGATTCATTAGCCGATTTTAGTGAGTGGGTAAAAAAGTTAATAAAATCTTTCTTGGAACTTGCCGACTGAGCTTCAATGTAATTAGCTAATACGCTAGTACCGCTACGGATTAGTTGTTTACTGAGCGTATCACTAACCATATTTTTTGATAACGCACTAATAAACTTGAGTAATTTGAGTACAAAGTTATAAAGACGTTTCTTAAATTCATTTTTAAATTTTACTTTGTCATTTTCCATTTTGATTTTTGCATTTTGCATTATCTACTCCCACACCGCGTTATCCACTTTCCACTCACCACTTATTTTATTAAACTGCAATCTAAGAGTTTGGTAGCTTAATTGCGATTCACTGCCCAGGCTAAAAACCTCCTCACGCTGGGTTTGTATTGTTACGGTGGCGTTAACATCTGTAAAAGCAACTACTTCGGCGGCTAAAGCGCGGGTATTAACCGAATAATAGCCAGCCGGGGCCGGCGTTTGGCTTATATACTGATTTATATAAGCGGCAAAACTTGGTGTATATATGTAATTAAGCTCTTTTAAATTTTGCCAGCGGGCATCAGTAGAGTAACTGCCATAGGTAGCTGCAAACAGCCGGGCCAAAGATTTTATTTGTTGTTCAGCGCTAACCACCACCGGATTAGTATCGGCTGGGGGTGTGATATCTAACGGTGTATTGGTTATTGGCACATTATCGACCGGCGTATTAATAATAATCGGTATGCTTTTGTTACTAAACCAAACCCAAGCGCCTGCCGCCACCGCGGCTAAAATTATTATGAGTATGAAAATTTTGAGTACCCGATTCATATTAACAAAATTTTAAATCCAAATTACAAAATCCAAATGTCAAATCAAGCTCAAAATCAAAAATCCAAACTTTTTTTGCCAACTGACCCGCGTAAAATTGACGAAAAAATAAGTGCTAACTCGTGTGCCTCCTGCCACATTTTCCTACACCCAGCTCTTATTACCGAATTAGCCACCGCCAACATTCTAAGCCAATGCATTGTTTCCTTAGCTTCCTTTTTACACAAGGCGATTTTGTGCTGAAAATCTTTTTTAGACTCGGCGCCGTCAGCTTCCATGTAATTAGCACCGATACTAGTGCTGGCGCGAACCAACTGACTTATTAGTGGTCGATTAACCACATGGGCCTCTAATTTCTTTGTTAGTATGATTACTTGTTCGCCAAATTCGGCTGTTCTCTCTCCTAAATCATATTTAGGCTTTGGGCTTTGGATTTTGTTTGACATTTGAGCTTTGATATTTGACATTATGGTTTGTTTGGTATTTAGAAATTAGACATTAGGATTTAACCAGCAGACTGCGCCTGCGCCATACTCTCTTCAAACTCCTTCTTAGCCTGTTCAATTTCCAGCAATTGGCGCGGATCAGAAGTTATCAGCTGGTCTTCGCTATACGAAGCCACAACTTTAATAGCGGCGTGCTTGGCGCCAGCAAAGAAAATACCCTCACCCACACCGCCTTCTAATAACAAATACTTTTCTCCTTCGGTCAATAAGAATGTTTTTACGATTTTATCTATACCGGCGGGAGATTGCTTAAGTAGTAACTGCAGACTAGAGTTGGTAACAATAGCTTGGCCATAGGGCGATGTTAAAAAGTCATTAACATCTTGCGTAATGGTAGTAACGCCCAAATAATATTTACGGCACCGTTTTACCAAAGCAAAAATAAATTTGGCGCTATCTTCTTGTTGCATTAGCCACCAACCTTCATCAATAACCAAAATTCGCTTTTTTAGCTCGGACCGGACAATGTTCCAAATATAATTAACAATGGTATAAATGGCCATCGGCCGCAGTTCATCTTCCAAATCACGAGTGGAAAAAACCACCAACTGATTTTTAACGTCAATATTACTAGGATTATTAAGCAGGCCCGCAAACGTGCCTTCGGTATATTTTTTTAAACGCGTCACTAAACTCTCGGCCCCGGTCATACCCGCTAATACTTCGGCTAAATCGGACATTACCGGTGGTTCTACCCGTGATAAATCGCTGGTAGCGGTTATATCTTTTTTAGCATAAGTTTCTATTAAAGCCCGATCCAAAATAGAATCTTCTTCATGCGTAATCTGACCCAACATTAATCTTAATAATCCTTTTAGGGCAATAACTGCCGACCGAATAATATCACCGGTATTAGCGCCGCCGACCGGCCGCGGCAGATCAAACGGATTTACGTGTGATTCAGAATTTAGTGAAATATTTATATAGGCACCGCCGACGGCATCGGATAAATGTTTATATTCCATTTCCGGATCAATAATAATAACGTCGGTCCCGAGCATCATCGAACGCAAAACCTCCAATTTTACGGCATAACTTTTACCCGCGCCGGAGGTAGCAAATACCACGGCATTGGCGTTTTGTAGGCTAAAGCGGTCAAATAAAATTAGGCTATTGTTGTGCCGGTTAACGCCATACAAAATGCCGTTGTCGCTAGTAAGTTCCGATGACATGAACGGAAATGAAGATGCCACCGGCGAAGTATGCATATTAAAATATATTTGCAGTTCATCATTACCCAAAGGTAAAGTTGAATTAAATCCCTGTTCTACCTGCCACAAAGCGCGGCGGGAATAAATTAATTTACTGCCAAACACCGATTCTACTTGCTCGGTTAGTTTATCTAGCTCTTTTTCGGTTTTAGCATAAATTGTAACATACAAACCAAATTGCCAAAATCTTTCTATGCCTTGCGTTAAATCATCTCGTAATTTTTCTATGTCTTTTAAAGCGGTTTCCCGAATCGGGTCGCGGGGTGCGCCTTTTTCCTGATCCGCCACTATTTGCGCTTCTAGCGCGCCGACTTTATTACGAAGCTGCTTTAAAATAATTTCTGGTTTAACCTGGTAAAAAAACATGCCAATATCTAGCGTAGCGTTCATATTTATTACCGGCGTAAACCAACCAACTGAAATATACCTAGGATAATTCATTACAAATAACGTCCGTAACCAAGTGCCATTT
>Ga0155439_122_pt2 | contig 4982 bp, 3 predicted proteins | sample RifCSPhighO2_02_FD_111887 | JGI IMG/M metagenome (GOLD analysis project Ga0155439, IMG submission 111887) | Candidatus Nomurabacteria bacterium RIFCSPHIGHO2_02_FULL_38_15 | reverse complement strand
ACAAGTCGCGCATCAAACTATTGAAAGCTATAAAAATGTTGAAACGGCCAACGTTTTGCACGAAGGCTTTGTTACCGATGAAGGCAAGGCCGAGGGTATTGCCCTGCGTCTGCACCACGAGGCTCACGATGCTAATGTCGAGGAATTTATGACCGTATTGCTTGAACAGGGTATTAAAAATGCATTAAACATTATTGCCAAATTAAATAACCCGCACCTAGATGATGACTTCCACCGGTTTTTAGTGCAATATTTAATTGCCGTGGATAGTATACCGGGAGTTAAAAATAACAGTGAAATGGAAAAAAGTTTAAAGTTACGTTTGTATGAAATATCATTGCCTGAAAAGTCACCAACCGACAATCGCACATTTCGCGAATTGGTTGGTTCAATGGAGCAGTTTTTTGCTGGTTTAAATTATTTAGGTGATAGTGGGCAAAACAAAAATATTGATCATTTTACAATCGAAATTGCGCAAAATAATATTGGTAAATTTGTAACTATTTATGTGGCTGTGCCCGATAGCCGGGCCGAGATGCTGGAAAAGCATGTTTTGGCTATTCACCCAACTGCTAAAATTGTTGAGGTACCCGATGACTATAATATTTTTAACTCAGGTGGTAGTGTGATGTCGTCATACGCTGAATTAATTGAACACGAGGCCTTGCCAATTAAAATGCTGACAAGTGATGATAGTTTAAGCACCGACCCTATGTCACAAATTTTGCAAGTCTTCGCCAAATTAAATGAAGAGGGTGAGGGGGCCAGTATTCAATACATTATAGAGCCTAGTAATTATAATTATGCTAAAGATTTTGAAGATGCCTTGAAGCATGTTAAAGAGGGCGAAAAGCTTGAGCGACACAATAAAAATGCAATTTTTGGCGAGCTTGATAAGGCCTTTGGACAAGAGCTGGTGTCTTTGTTTAAATCATCTAGCTCTGTGGACAGCCCTGAAAAAGAAGCCGAGAAGAAGGCTAAGGAGAAGGAGGAAAAGTTAAAAAACGTTGACCAAAACAAAATTGATTTAATTAATAAAAAATTAGCCAGCCCCATAACACGAGTCAATATTCGAATCTTTGCCTCAGCGGGAAATCGCGAGCGCACCGAGCAAATCATTCATGATATTGAAAGTTCGTTTGAGCAATTCCGGGCGCCCTTTGGTAATGCTTTAAAATTTGTACGGGTACCCGACAGTAAAATTTTTGATCAGGCTCACAGCTTTTCGTATCGTATGTTTCGCGAAGAGCAAATACTGCCCCTTTCGTACAAAGAGCTTGCAACTATTGTGCACTTTCCATTTGGTATTTCGGGCATGCACTCACTTAAAACTGCCCAATCGGGTGTGGGCCCAGCCCCGCTTGAAATGGCTGAAGGTGGTATATTGTTGGGCTATAACAATTACAATGGCAAGCAAAGCAGTATTTATTATAAACCCGAGGATCGCATGCGCCATTTATATGTTATAGGTCAAACAGGTACGGGTAAAACCTACCTATTAAAAAATTTAATCATGCAAGATATTACCAATGGTGATGGTTGCTGTTTTATTGACCCTCACGGTAGTGACGTGCAAGACATTTTAGCGCGTATCCCCAAAGAAAGACTAGACGATGTTATTTATTTTGACCCATCGTACATACCACGGCCAATGGGTTTGAATATGCTTGAGTATGATATTAACAGGCCCGAGCAAAAATCAATGGTTATTGACGGCTTGATGCAAATTTTTAATCAGCTGTTTGATATGAAGGTTGGGGGTGGTGCGATGTTTGAACAATATTTTAAAAATGCGGCCATGTTGGTCATGGATCACCCTGAGTCTGGCAATACTTTGCTTGAAATTACGCGGGTTTTGGCCGACAAAGAATTTCGTGACATGAAGCGTAGCCATTGTGCAAACCCAATTATTAATCAATTTTGGGATGGGGCCGAAAAAACTACTGGTGAACAAGGTTTACAAAACTTTGTTACCTACATTTCATCAAAATTTGACCCGCTAATTTCAAACGAATTTTTAAGGCCCGTAGTTACGCAGGAAAAGTCGGCCTTTAACATGCGCGATGTCATGGATAGTAAAAAGATTTTGCTAATTAATTTATCCAAAGGCATGTTGGGCGAACTGAACGCAAATTTACTGGGTATGATTTTGGTGATGAAAATTCAAATGGCGGCCTTGTCGCGGGCTGATTCGTATGGGCAAAAGCTATCTGACTTTTATTTATATATTGATGAATTTCAAAATGTTACAACGCCCGCCATTGCCTCGATACTTTCTGAAGCTCGTAAATACAGGCTGTCACTGAACGTTGCGCACCAATACATTGCCCAACTACCTGACAATATTCGCGATGCTGTTTTTGGTAACGTTGGTTCAATGTGTATTTTTAGGGTCTCACCTGATGATGCTAAATATTTAGAGCCTAAATTTGCCCCAACATTTATGGCAACTGACATTATGAAGCTAGATAATTACAACGCCTATGTTAATTTAATTATCAATGGTGCGCCAGCCAGCAAACCCTTTAATATTGTTACGGCCCAAAATCCAGCTGGTAATAAAGACATGGTGGCCGAAATTAAGCAACTTTCATACCTCAAATATGGCCGTGACCGCGCCGAAGTCGAGGCTGAAACCTTTGCTAAGTATAAAAAGTTAGCTTAAAAATAAAAAAGCCGCTTATCATCGCGGCTTAGTGAACATTTTTAATAATCAAAATCAAAATTTCGCGAGGCTCTTTCCCATTCTCTCTTTATTCTCTCTCTTTCCTCCTCTGTCACTTTGATGTCGGGCATTCTTTCAAAATCATCACCTTCTTTTCTGAGCATGTTTTTAACAACATGAATAAGATCAGGAATCATTTCTTCCCATTCAAAAATCTCCGCTTTTTGAATCGTGATTTCGTACTGAGAAAAATGTAACTCTCTAACACCATCAACAGCAAAAAGGGCTTGAGCCAAGTATCCCAGTTCTTCGGTTCGGCCGTTATCGTATTCATTTTCCTCGGCCCGCAATTGATTGTAGTAGGTGACATAATCCTTTTTGGAAATTCTCTTCGAGATGTGAATGCTAAGCACCGCCTTGTTAGGGTGCTCCTCTACTTTTATTTTTAGTGTACTCATTTTATATTGGATTTATATAAATACCCTTAGGAAAGGTGCTTGTATAAACCCAATACTACCTACTACTCATCTTAGCATAATTCTATAACAAAGTCAAGCTCTAAAAAGTGAGAGATCGAGGTTGGGGTGAGGTGGATGAAGCCTTGCTTTTTTGCCCAAAAAGGCTAATATGGGGGTAGAAAATTTAAACTTAATAGTATGAATACAGAAAGACTCGTTGCTGAGAACTTCCTGAAAATGGAAGTTGTAAAATTAAACCCAAATGAACCATTTCTTTGGTCTAGTGGCTGGTGGTCGCCAATTTACTGCGACAGTCGCTTAAGCCTATCATATGTTAGCGAAAGGCGATTTATTCAAAACAGAATGGCTGTTATGATAAACAATAACTTCGCTAAGATTGATGCGATTTGTGCAGTTGCTGAGGGTGGTGTCCCGATGGGCGCATTGATTGCGCACATATTAGACCTACCATTATTCTCTATGCATCCAGCTTGGATTAAGTTAACAAAAAATGACTTAGAACCAAAACGCAGAATTTTAGTTTTTGATGACATTACTTCAACCGGTATTAGTAGCTTATCTGTCGTTAAGGCCTTGAAAGAGGCAGGCCACACTGTTCTGGGTGTTGTATCATTATTCACATACGGTTTTAAAGAGGCTGAAACAAATTTTAAAATTTGGGATGTTTCAGCTTATGCGCTTACAAACTTAAACACTTTGTGCGACGTTGCGTTGGAGACGGGCTATTTAAAATCCGAAGAACTGGATGCTATAAAGAAGTTCTCCAAAGACCCAGTAAACTGGTACAAAAATTTGAACAAATAATTCAGCCCCCGTTAATCGGGGGTTTTGCATTTTAGTGTAAAAAAGGTTAAGATACGGGCTTAATTAATAAAAACTTAAAAATAAAAAGTTAAAAATTATGCAAGAAAAATTTGAACAATCTCTTATTATTATGAAGCCCGATGCCCTACAAAGGAATTTGATGGGTGAGATTATTAGTCGTTTTGAACGAAAGGGTCTTAAAATTATTGGCTTAAAAATGTTGGATGTTTCAGACGTTTTAATCGAGGAGCACTATGGGCACTTGAAGGACAAACCTTTTTTCGAAAGTATTCGCAATTACATACAATCGTCCCCCGTAATAGTCATGGCCTTGGTTGGTATAAACGCAGTATCAGCTATCAGGCTTGTGGTTGGCCCAACGGCGGGTTTTGAGGCCGATGCTGGTAGTATTCGGGGTGATTTTTCAATGTCAAAACAATCAAACTTGGTGCATGCATCAGATAGTGTCGAGAATGGTATTAGTGAGGTCAAAAGATTTTTTAAAGACGACGAATTGTTTAATTATAAAAAAATTGACACTGATTTTATTTATTCTGACTCTAAATAATCGCACAATTTAGGTGCGAAAATTATGGCACAAAATTTTTATGGTTCATAGTTCTGGCATACAAAAGCATTTGCTATAATTTAAGTACGGTTATCTAGGGTATTATCTAGAACAATAATCGTATGGGAGATCGCGTTTGTAGATACTTTAATTTATTCTTTTGAATTTATTTTATAGGCTACAACAGAACACCCACCTAGTTATTAGCTAGGGCTAATACTTTGGATAGCCGTAACAAAAACGCAGGAGTAGTCCTGTTTTTTTGTTTACTAATTTGCGAAAATGTAAAATAGCTTCTCCACGAAAGGCGTGAATATTTTCTTGAGGGAAAATTTCTCTGCTCGGCTCGCCAGCCTGCGCAAGGCCATTTCGTAAAGAACTATTTTACATTTTCTGTGGCTGCCTGAGGTATTTGTATGCGTGCTTTCGCTTTGCTATGTAGCTTCCCCCTCTCCTTGCCAGGAGA
>Ga0155439_115_pt1 | contig 6789 bp, 12 predicted proteins | sample RifCSPhighO2_02_FD_111887 | JGI IMG/M metagenome (GOLD analysis project Ga0155439, IMG submission 111887) | Candidatus Nomurabacteria bacterium RIFCSPHIGHO2_02_FULL_38_15 | reverse complement strand
ATTTGCACGCAATAAAGTCACACTACATGCAGGGATTTTTCAAAAAATAAATTCATTTTTCCGCAAAATTGAACACAAAACTTTGACTCCGCTTTTAATTGGCTTTGGTACATTCTTTTTGCCATGCGGATTCACACAATCAATGCAATTTGTAGCCTTATCATCCGGCTCATTTATGACTGGGATGCTGGTAATGCTCGCATTTGCACTGGGTACATTACCCGTACTTGCATTCTTGTCATTTGGCTCGGCTTCATTTGCACATAGCAAACACGCACCACTATTTTTCAAATCAGCCGGAGTTGTTGTAATTGGTTTAGGATTATTTGCACTATTAGGTGGACTTGCAGGCCTCGGTATCATTAAACCATTATTTAATATATAATTTAGAGCAATATGAACAAAAATTCTTCAGTTATAATTTTAATCATTGTGCTGATAGTCGGCTTGAGTGTTGTTTTGTTAGTTAGTTCGAAATCTAAAAATAAACTCAATGAACCAGTGCAAAATGTTGAAGTACGAGACGGTGTTCAGTATGTTACTATCAACGCTAAGGGTGGATACTCACCACAAGTATCCAATGCTCGTGCGGGGATACCGACAAAACTTATTGTAAAAACAAATGGTACATTTGACTGCTCCTCGGCTCTTGTAATTCGCCAACTTAACTTTCAAAAAATACTTTCACAAACTGGCGAAGAAATTATAGATTTAGGTATTCCAAAAGCTGGCGAACCACTGCAAGGTTTGTGTAGCATGGGCATGTATAGTTTTTTAATTAACTTTTAGCTAAAAGTTTTATAATTGTGATCTCGCCAGGAATCGAACCTGGATCGCCGGTTCCGCAAACCGACGTTCTATCCGTTGAACTACGAGACCAATTAAAATCTACACCTCTCAGATATGGTTTTAGCCAAGCTTTCACGAATGTCGCCCTCGGTAGAGTGTTGTAACAAAAACCTTTTTAAAACATCAGGGTTTACAACTAGGCGGTCAATCGGCAGGCAAATTTTTGGGGTTACTGGCCGATTAGTTTCAAAGATAACTTTTTTGTTAAAAGCGTCTTTGGGGTCATTGATTATTGCAAAACCTAGTACATCTTTCCATAAAAACTTGTTTTCGTCAACCATCAGGCCGTCCTCGTTAATTAATATTGAATGTTCAGGGTGTTTAACATTGCCAAATACAATCATGACAAAGCCAGCTAATAATATAACAATGCCAAACGAAACCGAGCCTCGCCAAATTGCCAACCCGGCCCCCGCCAGGGCAAACAACCCAACAGCCCAAAACCAGTCGTTGGTTTTTTCAAAATTTTCAAACTCGCGTGCTCGCCACGAAAACATTTCTATCATATTTCAATTATACTATATATAAAAAATTAAAGAAGCTGTCGTTTCCCAAAACTGCCCGTTTCTGTTAGTATGGCGAAAAAGGAGGTTATTTTGAAAAAAGAAACAAAAAAAGTGCTAGTCGAAATTGTACGGTTTTGTGTGGGGACTGTGCCTGGTGCTACTTTATTATATGCTCCGTTGTACATACTGACGGAATATTATGAAGTTTGGTATTTAGGATCGTTGGTGATAGCCAGTCTAATAAGTTTTGTAACAAACATTATTGTCCAAAAATTCTGGGTTTTCAAGAATTTAGATAAATTAATATCTGTTAGACAGGTCGTTGCTTACACTTTAGTTAGTATTGCATATTCTGCAATAAATACAGGCATGCTATACATTCTTGTAGACTATCGAGAGATGCATTATATTTGGGCTCAGATAATAATAACAATTATCTTGGTTGCTCCAAGCTATCTAGCTACTAAAAAAATCTTCGCACCCAAGCTCAACTATGTGTAAAATATCAGTTGAGCTTTTTAATTTGATATTTTTTATATCAGCCCGCCATGACGGGCGAAGGCGGAAGCGGTGAGATTCGAACTCACGGTGCCTTTCGACACTTCTGTTTTCAAGACAGATGCACTAAGCCTCTATGCGACGCTTCCATAATGGGCATATTATCAAAAAAACACCTTTAATGCAATAAAAGTGTGATAATATGTTAGGCTATAAGTATGAAATACCTAGGCATAGATTATGGCACCAAAAGGGTAGGGTTAGCGGTTTCAGACGAAATGGGCATTATTGCCACGCCTTTTGAAACAGTACTGACTGGTAGGTTTTTAAGTGTACTACCTCAAATTATAAAACAAAACAATATTAAAAAAATTGTTTTTGGTCGGTCGGTTAATACAGATGGTGATGCTAATGTTTTGCAGGCAAAAATAGATAATGTTATTTTAGAAATAGAAAATAGTTTTGATATAGAAATTGAGCTACAAAATGAATCATTAAGTTCAGTTGTGGCTCATGGACATTTGGGTAAAAATCAACTTAACGCAAAAAAGGTAAAATTAAAAAAGGTTACGAATCTTGACGCCAAAGCCGCCGCTGTAATTTTACAAAGATATCTAGATAAAATTAACAAAAATAAATAAAATGCAAATCGAAACTATTACAAAAGAAATAGACAAATTTATTTTAAGTTTGGATGTTGAAACACAGGCCAAGACTTTGCGCCATTTAGAGCTTTTAGAAAAACATGGGCACGATTTGGGTATGCCGTATAGCAAAAGTTTGCACGATAAATTATTTGAACTTCGAATCCTGGGCAAAAAACATGTTCGGATAATTTACTGTTTCCACAAGGGCGCTGTTTACTTACTGAATGCTTTTATAAAGAAAACCAATAAAATACCAGTCAAGGAAATTGGCCTTGCATTGAAAAGGTTTAAAATGCTTGCATAACGTATATGTTATATGCTAATATATAAATATGACCAACCTAAATACAATTAAAAAAATAGCCTTAAAGAACAAGGCTGTTAAAAAGGCTTACGATGAAATGGCCTTGGAATTTTCTATTATTGATCAAATTATAAAAAAAAGAATCAAGAAGGGGATGTCGCAAAAAGACCTAGCCTTAAAAATGGGCACCAAACAACCATCTATTGCAAGGTTTGAATCAGGTTACTACAATCCAACAATTTCTTTTTTGAAAAAGGTTTCTAAGGCATTGGATAGTAAGTTAGAAATTAAAATTTAATTTTTTTATGAACGAAGACGAAATAAAAAATGAAGTAGTAGACCAAGTAAATATTGCCTACGCCACAATTGATGACTTGGCTAAAATCAAGGTAGCTATTGGCACGATATTAAGCGTTACTGAAATCGAGGGCTCTGATAAATTACTTAAACTTAGTGTTGACCTGGGCGAGGCTAAGCCTCGCCAGATACTTTCAGGGATTAAAAAATATTTTCCTGACCCGCAAATATTAGTAAACACGCAAACAACCTTTGTCACAAATTTGGCACCACGCACAATGATGAATTTAGAATCAAACGGCATGTTGTATGCAGGTGGGGCAGAAGGCGAAGTAGTTTTATTACGTCCTGAAAAACCGGTCGTGCCTGGCACACCAATGCACTAGACTCTTTTAAATTCTTGTTTTAATTCTTTTTAATCTTTTGGCTATTTCTAATTTCACTGCATTTGCTATAATTTAACTAATGAATTTCGCAAGTATTTTTCCGATACCAAAATATTTAACACTCTCGGCAGTGGGCCTTGATATTTCTGATCGTTCAATTCGCATTTTAGGTCTTAAAAATACCCGCAATGGACTTGAAGTTTTCACCTATGGTCAAGAGCTAATTGAGGAGGGTATTTTATCACAAGGTAAAATCATACAGCCAGAATTATTAAAAAATTATTTAATTAAAATTAAAAAGCAGTATGGCATTGAGTTTGCCAGAGTCTCACTGTCAGAGGAGCAAGTTTATTTGTTTAATTTGGAAATTCCTAAAATGGAACCCTCTGAAATTCGTACATCTGTTGAACTGCAACTCGAAGATCACATTTTAATCTCAGCGGCTGAGTCATATATGGATTATAATATTATTAGTCAAAATGCTAAAACTTATTTATTACAAGTTGCCGCTATACCTATAAAAATTGTTGACCAATACTTTGGGATTTTTGATGAAGTTGGTATCGTGCCTACCTGTCTAGAGCTTGAATCGCAAGCTTTGGTGCGGGCGATTATTCCTAAAAAAGATAAAATCACATACATGGTTGTTGATTACGGCAGTTCACGTACCGGCATGTCGTTTGTGCAAGATGGTGTAATTGTTTACACAACAACTGTGCCGTTAGGGGGCATTGATCAAACAAATAAAATTAAAGACGCTTTAAAAATTACATACGAAGAGGCCGAAAAGATGAAACGGCAGTTTGGTATTCTTTCAAACACCAGTAATGTGTATGATATTATTTTACCCAGCGTTAGCGCTTTGCGCGACGAAATTTACAAACACTTTATTTATTGGAATACTCACAAGGAAGAGGGTGGTATTGAGCACCACTCAGTCAGCAAAATAATTTTATGCGGAGGGACTTCTAATTTGCCAGGTTTGACTGACTATCTATCAGCTTCAATGCAAATGCCAGTTGAACTGGCCAATGTTTGGTCAAATGTTACTGATTTTTCAAAATATATTCCACCCATAAACCGCGAGGAGTCGGTCGCCTATGCCACAGCCATTGGTTTGGCTCTAGGTCATTTATAATACAAGCACAATAGAGTGTATAATAACCATATGATTAACTTACTTTCACCACAAAAAAAGACTCAAATTAAAAACACTTTACTGTCACGTTTTTTTGACGGGTTATTTTTTAGTCTTATCTTAACTTTGATTGGTTTAAATATTTTTTTGGTGCCAATTTATTTTCATTTAAATCAACAGCAAATTGAAACAAGTAATCTCGCTAAAACTTTTAGTCAGAATGATACCTTTACTCAAGTTAAAAATACTTACGATGCCATTAACGCCTCAAACGAAAACCTCAAAACCTTCCCTGATAGTTTACCGGAAAATGGCTATATTGAGGCAACTCTGAATAGCTTACTGGATTTGCGGGGGCCACAAATTCGTATTCGGTCATTTAAGTACTCGGTTCCCAACAAGGCTGATCCAAAGGCGACAAATATTGAGATTTTAGGCACAGCTCGTAACCGGGTAGCCTTGCTTGATTTTAAACAACGGCTTGAATCAAGTGGGAGTTTTTCCAGTATTGTTTTGCCAATAGCAAGTTTTGTAAAGGTCGATAATATTGATTTTAATATTCGGCTAAAATCTAACTAAACCTAATTAAGCTAAAAATTTAACATGAAAAATAAACCCACAATCAAGCTCATAATTTTTTCAAGCATCACATTACTGCTTACTCTTGGATATGCTATTGGTTTTAAGTTTTTGAACAGAAAGAATCAAGGTATCGCCGATGAACGTGTCATGATCAACAATCAAATTGCCAAAATGGAGCAATCATTTGATACAAAAAAACAATCTCAGGCTGTGGCCAAAATCGGCGACACGATCAGTCAACACTTTTTAAAAAGCTCCGAGATACCACTTTTTTTAACTGGGATTGAGTTAATCGGTCAAAAAACTGGAGCCACAATTCGCATTGCTTCGGTTGATGAAGTCGCAAGTGCCGAGACTGGCACGGGCCTCAGCCTAAACATTTCAGCCGTGGGTGATTATGTGGCAATTTATCGCACATTGGTCGAACTTGAAAATTTACCCTATCTATCAACAATTAATAATTTGTCTTTGGTAACTAGCCAAAATCCTAATGAGCAAATAGATATGACTAAAAAATCTACAGTTCAAAAGCCTGTTTGGTCAATGGGGCTTAATTTAGTAATTAAAAGCTATATTAAGTAAATAGGGTATAATAAAATAGAAAGATAATATGAACTCAGACTTTTTTAAAAAAATTAAAACCATGTTCCACTCCGCACCAAAATTGCCCAGCAAGCCTTTTGCTGAAACCGGCTTCAGGCCCATGCTATTGTGGAAGATACTGTTGGTTGTGTATTTGTTTTTAATTATATTTTTTACACTATTTACAATATTCTCTTATAATTTTTTAACCAAAAATCGCGAAGGATTTATTGACCCAAGTTTGGCTATTACGCCTAAAATTAATGCTTCAAAAATTGAAAAGGTCAATACGTTTTTTGCCAACCGCGCCGGTCTTGTTGAGGCAGTTTATAAAAAAACCATTATTGACCCAGGTACAAATTAATGATAAACTCGATAGTACCCATCCCCTTGTAGTTCAATGGATAGAACTGCGGACTTCTAAGCCGTTAATGGGGGTTCGATTCCCTCCAAGGGGACATGTAAATGTCAACGAGAAAAACGTAAAAATTTACGTTTTGTGAGGGAAGCGAAAGGCGCAGGTATATTTTTGTTTTACGAAGTAAAGGCAAAAATACCGAGCCGGGGTAGCGCAAAATTTGGGTCAACAAATTTATGCGTGACCGATTCCCTCCGAGGGGACATGTAAAGTTTAACTTGATGGGCGATTAGCTCAGTTGGTAGAGCAGCGCTTTTACACAGCGAAGGTCAGGGGTTCGAATCCCTTATCGCCCACCGCAAAAGAACTAAAAGGTTTTGAAAGAAATAAGGAGTGGGCGTTGCGAAGCAACGCCCACTCTGTTTCGCCCGTTTTCGCCAAAGAATTCAAAGAGTTTTGGGTTGCCCCGCCTTCGGCGGGGCGCACTGTTTTGTTTTGGAGGAGGAGGTTCGAGCCAAAGATTTCTTTGGCTTTGACCTTTTTAGCAAAAAGGTCAGTATCCCGTGCGATTCCGTTTAGGTTTTGAGCGTCTTTTATCCATTCTTTCATCGGTTCGAGCCAATTATTTTGCTTGTGTGAAAG
>Ga0155439_119_pt1 | contig 7715 bp, 6 predicted proteins | sample RifCSPhighO2_02_FD_111887 | JGI IMG/M metagenome (GOLD analysis project Ga0155439, IMG submission 111887) | Candidatus Nomurabacteria bacterium RIFCSPHIGHO2_02_FULL_38_15 | reverse complement strand
ATGGGGCTTGGATGTTTTAGATAGGTAATTCATAACAAGTGTATGTTATAATAAAAACATGTCTATTGACGCACAAGCAACTCAGGACTTTGTACCAGTCAAAGAAATTCGCGATGGTATTGTTGTTTTAAATAATGGCGAATTGCGTGCCTTGGTACTGGTCAATCCTATTAATTTGTCGCTTAAAACCAATGACGAACAAAGGGCGGTTTTTGGGCAATTTATGGGTTTTTTAAACTCCATTGATTTTTCAACGCAAATTGTTGTACAATCACGCCGACTTGATATTACGCCTTATTTATTAACTCTGGAAAAAAAGTACGAGTCCCAAGTTGAGCCTTTGCTTAAAATCCAAACTAAGCAATACATTGAGTTTATCAAAGACTTTACTGACCAAAATTCAATCATGACTAAAAACTTTATTATTGTTGTACCGTATGGTAGCGAGCAATTGGCCTTTGAAAAAAGTGGCTTTTTGGGCAAAATTTTTGGCGGTTCAAAAAGCAAGGCTAAAATAGAAGAGCGCAAAGCCTTTGAGGAATCTCGCACGCAAATAGAGCAACGCATTGGCTTGGTGCAAAATGGTTTGGCTTCGTGTGGTTTAACATCTTCGGTTTTAAATAGCGATGAAGTAACCGATGTTTTGTATAAAGTTTTTAACCCTGGTGACAGGCGTAAGGCAATTAATTTTGAGTAATATATAATAAATTTATGGCACTATTTGGCTTTTTAAATAAAAATAAAAAAGAAGACGCAACCAAGGAGGCAAACCTTGACCTAACCCCGGTAAATCCCGAGGAAATTTACGAGAAGGCTAAAATGGAACTGCGTGACATTTTGGCCCCGGCGGCAGTTGAAATTACCCCCAAGTCGTTGCACTTGGGCGACAAAATCGCGCGCACATATTTCATCGTTTCATACCCAAGCTACTTGTCAGACAATTGGTTTTCGCAAATTATTAATCTTGATAAAATTTTTGATGTTTCAATATTTATTCACCCAGTTGATACAGCCAAACTTTTGAAAACTTTTGAAAAGAAGGTGGCCGAGGTTGAAAGCCAAATTATGGCTCGTGAGGAAAGTGGCCTGGTGCGTGACCCATCACTTGATGCCGCCTATAAAAATCTTGAGAATTTGCGCGACAGTTTGATTCAGGCCGAGGAAAAGGTTTTTGATTTTGGTGTTTATATTACAATTTATGCCGACACTGATGCAGATTTGTTCAAAACTGAAAATGAAGTACGCTCAATTTTGGAAACACAAATGGTGATTATAAAACCAGCCTTGTTCCAGCAAGAAGAGGGTTTTTTATCAATCGTACCCTTAAACACTGACCGCCTGGGTATAACCCAGCAAATGAATACTGAACCAGTGGCTAGCATTTTTCCATTCGTTTCGTTTGACCTGACATCAAGTAACGGCATTATGTATGGTGTTAATCGCCACAATGCCAGCCTGGTTATTTTTGACCGCTTTTCGTTAGAAAATTACAACTCAGTTACAATTGCCACATCTGGCTCGGGTAAATCTTTTGCTAATAAACTTGAAATTATCAGGTCGTTGATGTTTGGTACTGATGTTATTGTTATTGACCCCGAACGCGAATATGAGTATTTAGCCGAGGCTGTCGGGGGTAGGTACTTTAACATTTCGCTTTCGTCTGACCACCACATTAATCCATTTGACTTGCCGGCGGTTAGGGACGATGAAAATCCAGCTGATGTTTTGCGCTCGCAAATTATTTCGTTGGTTGGATTGTTTCGTTTAATGTTGGGTGGCCTAACCCCCGAGGAGGACTCAGTTGTTGACCGTGCGTTGGCTGAGACTTACGCACTAAAAGACATTACGCCCGACACCGATTTTTCAGAATCTGAGCCACCCCTGTTGTCAGATTTTGAAATGGTTTTGGCCGGTATGGACGGCTCTGAATCAGTCCTACAAAGATTGCGCAAATTTACCCACGGCTCGTGGTCAACTTTTATAAATCAGCCCAGCAATGTTGATATTAACAAAAAGTTGGTCGTCTTTTCAATTCGTGACATGGAGGACGAATTAAAGCCTATTGCCATGTATATTGTCACGCACTTTATTTGGAACTCAATTAGGCATACATTGAAAAAAAGATTGTTCGTGGTTGATGAAGCCTGGGTTATGATGCGTTCGCCTGATACGGCCTCATTCCTGTATGGCATTGCCAAGCGTGGACGTAAATATTATTTGGGCCTTTCAGTTATTTCGCAAAACATTGATGACTTTATGAAGAACGAGTATGGTACTGCGATTGTTACCAACTGTGCCATGCAGTTATTGTTAAAACAAAGCCCCAGCTCAATTGATGTTTTGCAAAAAACTTTTCAACTGACTGACCAGGAAAAGCTGATTTTATTGGAATCAAGTGTGGGTGAGGGTATATTCTTTGCCGGCAAGCAACATGTGGCCATTAAAGTTTTGGCTTCATATACCGAGCAACAAATTATTACATCTGATCCTGCCCAAATATTGGCTATTCGCAAAGCACGTGAGGTTGTTGATGAGGAGGAAAGACGTGCCAACGAAAACTTAAATGACGCGATTGATATAAATGTAAAACAAGATGCCGTGCCCGAAATAGTCACTGAAGCAGTAAACAAGAAAGTGCCTGAAAAAACAGTTGAGTATGACAAGCAGGCCGAGCCATCAGACGATATTGCCCGCCTGGAACAAATGTTACGCGAAACCTTAAAATAAAGTATACTTAAGCTATGCAAGATGAAGATAAAAACAATATACAAAGTGACAAGCTAGAGGAGGCCTACAAGCAAACTATTTATGCAGGTGGTACTTCCAGTAGTCAAAACTCAAACCTGTTTGATGAAAAACAAAAAATAAGCAAGTTAGTGGCCGACATTGACCAAGTTTTGGATTCAAAAAAATCTGATGTTGAAAAACGTTTGGGTGATTTAAAAATTTTAAAAACCGAGATTGAGGCGGGCCTAGATGAACTTAAAAGCCTTGAGGCTAAAAAAACCACCCTCCAAAACGAGCTTGCTAAAATTGATAAAATCGAGGCCGACGAAAAGCAAATTGAAACAGAGGTGGCTAGTTTTTAAATTTTATTATGAAAAAATTTTACACACTTTTATTACTAACAATCTTTTTGCCAATTTTAGGGCATGCTCAAAGTGCGTCTGATGTTAATATAAATATCAGCCCCACCATCCCCGAGCCAGGCGAGCGAGTAGTTTTAACCCTTGAAAGTTTTAGTGTTAACTTGACTGACTCAAATATTCGCTGGTTGGCTAAAAGTCAGGTTATCAAGGAAGGTGCAGGTATTCGCTCAATCAGTTTTGTGGCCCCAAACGATGATTTGAGTATTGTTATTCAAATTTTAACCCCTGAGCATACTGAAATAGTAAAGTCCTTAACCCTTTCAGCCAGCAGTGTTGACCTGTTGTGGGAGGCGCCCGACACATATACACCACCGTTTTACCGAGGCAAGGCCCTACCTGGGCCCGAATCACTAATTAAATTTGTGGGCATTCCCAGTGCCGTTACTCAATTTGGCCAAACAGGCACAAAAAATACTGACTTTATTTGGCAACGCGACACAAACACTGTGGGCGAGGCCGGGGGCCGGGGGCGTGACTCGTACACATTGCTGTTTGATAGTTTAAAAAATTCCGAGTTAATTAATGTTTCAACAAATTATGCTGGTAAAATTGCCAGTGCTGAAACCGTCATCAAGCCTTTTGATTTAAACCTATCAATTTACCCACTGTCATCCGGTGGGGAGCCCTTTATAACTCGTGCGTTGCGTTCGGGCGACAGCGTTAACCGTGAATCTTCATTTTTTGCCGCCCCTTATGGCGCCCACCCAAAATACTTGGATAATACCAGTATAAAATTTGATTGGCTAATTGGGGGCAACAGCATCAGCCCTGGCTCAAGACCGTTCCTAATTACTCTTTCACCTAGTGGCAACAATAATCAAAATCTTGAGATTATGTATGAAGGTATAAAAAGCCTTTTTGATGGTTTTAAACGTACGTATCAAATAAAAATTTGATATACTATATATAATGAAATTGTTTAGTAAAAGTATTGGCGCGCGAACAATAGGTTTGGCTTTTAAGTTTTTATTACTTATATTTTTTATATTCCCAAACGCCTTTGCCCTTGCTCAAACCAACTCCAATGTAACTATTACTAATTACACCGATGTTTCACCGGGTGTGGTTGGTACACTAACTGTTGCCACCGAAAGTGTTTCGCCCGAGTTGGGCACAGTTACCATTACTGGCAATTTAAAATACGAATTCCCACCACAACCCCAAAGTATAACTTTTACACTAAAGAACTTTGACGGCAAGGGTAGTTTTAAGGATTTTACTATTTCAGGCACCAGTAATTCACCCGACGCCATTAATGCCACATTTAGCAATGTACCTCTTGATAAATCATCTAAAACAAGTACCTTGGCGACCAAAGATCGCTTTTTGATAACTTCAAAGGTTGACAAGGGTGTGGACTTTTTCTTCCCAGGTGATAAAACTTATTTAACATTTAATACTTTTATTGAGCCTAAAAAAGATGACCCGTCTACCAAAAAAGATACTTCAACAAAAGATCCTGGCACAACGATCGTTGTACCTGACGGCAAGGCCTACACTCAATCAATTGTCGTAACTGGCTCAAAATTAATTAGTGCCGGTACGATTAAGGCTCGGGCCAAGGCCACGGTTGATTTTGCCGCCCTGACACTATTGCCAACCAGCCACTACACACCAATCTATATTAGCCTAGCCCAACTGGATGACCAGGAAAAGGTTGTGGATTATAAAATTAGCGAATGGAAGGAAATTGAGGATCCTGATGCTCCACGTTATGACAGCATGGTTTTAGGTGCTTCAAAATACTCATTAAATGTTGAAAAGGGCAAGACTTATACTTTTAAAGTTTGGGGTGCCAGCACACCAAATTCTAAAATTAATGAGGGTGAGTATTTAGGCATGTTTATAATTAACGCTGATTATCTTTTTGGTAAAAAAGTCACCAACACGGCACCAGGTATCAGGGGTGTTGATCAAAAAACTTTAGATGATATTTGGAGCTCAATTACTGGCACATTTAACCCGGGCGAAATTGAATTTTTCAAAGTTAGCACGGGCGAGATTGTTGGCACTGGCAGCGATGACGCCTACATCTTTTTATCCAAAATCCCAGGCCTGGCCAATACTAAAAAATTAGGTGCTGACAAAGCAACTTACTATGAAGCCTTTGACCCAACTGTTGACGGGGCGTTTTCTAAATACATTTCTATATTTATAAATATGATTTATGGCTTCATCGCATTGCTGGCTGTCATAAATATTATTCGTTATGGTTTAAGTTTAATGGTAACCAGCGCCACCCCATTTGCTATCAAAGAAAATAAAAGTATGATTTGGAACTCTGGTGTCGCACTACTTATCGCATTAGGCTCATACCTATTACTTAACACCATCAACCCAAACCTAACTAGTTGGAATATTTTAACTGAAAAAATTAGTGTGCCGGGCGAAGCAGTTGATTTTAAGGCGGCACTTGAACAGGAACTAGTTGAAAACCCAACTGCTGTTACAGACTTGTCTAAATATGTTCTAGAGGGCACCTTTGAAAATCCAAAACCAAGTAATGCTGGTGTAAAAACTTGCGCTGATAAATTAAATGCTGGCGAAAAAGTCACAAAAATAGAAGTAACCGCGGTGGCACCTAATAGCCCCGATAACAAATTGGCAGTATACACAAAAGATGGTTTGTGCGCCTCGGTTCTAGCTAATATTGGCTATAAAGGTACAACCACTTGGCCAATAAGTGCACTTAAAAAAACACCCAAAGGTGCAAATGGGCCAGATAAGGGTGGTAAGTCGGTCACTGAAAAATCACGCACAAGGCTTCCTAAAAGTAATCTGGAGCCAGCTATTTGTAGTGGAGCTGGAGGAAAGAAGTTCAATTGCGGAGCAGCTTTTATAGAAACGGGCATAACAAATGAGAACGGTCAACTACGCTTTATTGGGATTCATGGACAGGGCAATAATAAAGTTGGTACAAGTGCTGGCTGTATAAAAATAAAAAATGACGACTTGGTCTTATTAGCAAAACATTTAGTTGGTGTAGATATTTATATAAAATAACATGTCAAAAACACAAAAAATTATTTTAATTATAGGGACAAGCTTGGTTGGGCTGAGCTTGGTTTTGCTGTTGGTCAATACGGTTTTAAAAAACCGCAACACAAAAGATATGGCAATCATAGACGAGACTAATTTGTTTTCACTTTTTGAAAGGCCCATTACCCCAAACCCCAAAACAATACCTGAAATTATTGCTGATGAAATAGTGAGCGATGCTGGTCAGGAGGTTGAAAATAATAATGCTGTAATTAAAAATTATGTTTTAGTTGCAGAGCGGCCCGTATTTAATTTTATACCAATTGAAAAAACTGTTGACCAAATATCTTTTAGCCAAGATAAAAAAACACCTGACACTAAAATTAAAAAGTACGGCACACGCTATGTTAAATATGACGGAGTAATTTACGAAAAATACGATGGCGATGTTGAGCAAAAAGTTTCAAACACTTTTACGGCTCGTTTGGGTGAGGTTTTTTTACATAGTAATAGTGTTGTGTATCGCTACAGCAGGGAGGACATGCAAACGATTGAAACTTATCTTGGCACTGTTTCAACCAAAGAGGGTGGTGTGGGTGATGTTGTAGGTGACTATTTGCCCAAGAATATTCGCTCATTCGCCATCAATTCCAATAACGCCAAATTTACCGGGCTTTTGGCCGACGAGTCGCGCCAATCAGCCCAAATAATTATTGGCACATTGGGTAAAAGTGACCGTAAAACTTTATTGAAGACCTCTTTTACCGACTGGCTACTTGATTGGCTAGATGATAGTAACTTGGTTTTAACCAGCCGAGCGTCAGGCAAAGTTATCGGTTCAGCCTATATTGTAAATATAAATAATTTAGCAAAAACTAAAATCATTAGTGACTATGGCCTAACAACCAAGGCCCTACCTTTTGGTGCTGGCTTGATAGTTAGCACAGTTGGCGACAATAAATACGAAACGCAAATTTACCAAAATAAAAAGCTGGGTTACTTGCCATTAAAAACTGTGGCCGATAAGTGTACGGCTAGTGCCAAAAATATTATCGTGTGCGCTGTGCCCAATTCGCCCAATGGAGTGTTGCCCGATGATTGGTATCGTGGCGAAGTTAATTATCGCGATACTTTAATTAGTTACAATACTGAAACTGGTTTACAAAAAGTTTTATTAAACGGGGACGGCTTTGACATAGATATTATTAAACCCTCAAACGATGGTAGTGTTATTTATTTTAGAAATAAACTAAACGGCTTTTTATATAAAATTAAACCCTAAGTTGATCAAAACACTACCCAGTCTATAAGCACACGAAAGAGATGCTTATGTAAATCAGTGTAGAATACTTAAAAATTTAAACAAGTTTTCTGTGTACGAAATTTAAAATCTTATTGTTTTTAATTTCTTTGCCAAAAAATAAGTATGCGTCTAGTATTGCAAGGACTAGACCTAAAAAACTTTCATTTTTATTTTCAACAAAATACTCCTTCAAATATTTGTACTCACTAAAAAAAATTAAAGTTTTTTAGGTCTAGTCCTTGCAATACTAGACGCATACTTATTTTTTGGCAAAGAAATTAAAA
>Ga0155439_117_pt1 | contig 8707 bp, 7 predicted proteins | sample RifCSPhighO2_02_FD_111887 | JGI IMG/M metagenome (GOLD analysis project Ga0155439, IMG submission 111887) | Candidatus Nomurabacteria bacterium RIFCSPHIGHO2_02_FULL_38_15 | reverse complement strand
CAGGTGACAGCAAAAATTTTGACGAAAAAACCGTCAAGGACACCGAGGGCAAAATCATAACGCTACTTTATAATGTGCTATCATTTTATGATTTATATAGAGACAAAAACCTAGAAACTAGAAACTATAAACTAGAACCTAACAATATTTTGGATCAATGGATATTGGTACGTCTAGATCAGCTTGTTGGTGATATTACAACTAATTTAGATAATTATAAATTACTAGAGCCAGTGCGCGATATGCGTGAATTTATTAATGACCTATCAACTTGGTACTTGCGGCGTTCACGCGATAGGCTAAAAGACGGCGATGTTGAAGCCAAACAAACTTTATATTATGTACTAAAAACTTTGGCCAAAATCTTGGCGCCTTTTGCCCCATTTACTGCCGAGGATATTTGGCAAAAATTAAAATTGCCTGATGACGAAATTTCTGTGCATCTTGTAAATTGGCCAAAAGTAGAGGTTCTAGTTTCTAGTGACGAAGTTCTAGAGACTATGCAAAAAGTTAGAGCTATTTGTACCGAAGGTAATGCGCTGCGTAAAAAATTAAACATTGCCGTCAAGCAACCGCTAGCTTCATTTACAGTTAATGAAAGTATTTCAAAAGACTACCTTGACATTATCAAGGACGAATTAAATGTAAAAGAAATAATTATTGGTACTGAGTTTGCCTATGACACCAACATAACACCCGAGTTAAAGCGCGAGGGGGATTATCGAGAGCTTGTGCGAGCCCTGCAAGATTTGCGCAAAGAAATTGGCTTAACACCCAGTGACGTTATAAATTTAAAAATCTCTGAAAATGCCAAACAGCTTTTGGCAGGTTTTGAAACTGACCTAAAAAAGACTGTCCAAATAAGCCAGATAGTTTTTGCCGATGGCGAAAACGAAATTACTGTAGACGAACAGGTTTACAAAGTAAGTATTGAAAAATAACCTTCAGCTAATCTTATTAACAGTAACGTTTAATCGCGACCGCGATAAAGTGTTACAATAAAATTATGAAAGCACCGTATTGGGAAAGGGCAACGTATACTGATGAGATTATAAGTTATTTCTTATCATGCAGATCAATGCACTTACAATCCAAAGCTCTTAAAATATTAGTTGAAAAAAGAGAGAAGCGTGAACAAAGGGCATTTTTACAAAGTTTGTATAGATTAAGAAAACAGGGCTTTGTAAAGGCCACCAAAGATGATCTTGTTTTTGATTATAAAAAATACATGCAAGACAAGGGAACCTCTATATATTTTAAAAAAGAAAAAAGTTTAGAGGGTGTTATTGTGATGTTTGATATCCCTGAGGTCAAGAAAAAGACTCGTGACTGGCTACGTAACCAATTAAAACTATGGGGTTTTGTGATGATTCAACAAAGTGTTTGGTTTGGGAAGGGCAGGTTAACTAAAGATTTCAAGGTGCACCTAGATTTTTTAGGTATAAAGACCTGTGTAAAAATATTTAATGCATCACAGATAAAGGTATAATTTTTTTGGTAAGACTAAACGAGCTGTCGCGACCGCGATAAATCGTTACTATATCTTTATAAAATGATCCACTCGTTATACTATGTTATAATTAATTTATGAAAAGAGTTTTTGTGATACATCGGTGGAGTGGGGGCCCAGAGGATGATTGGAGACCATGGTTGAAGGGGGAGCTTGAGGCAAAAGGTTATGAAGTTGTTGTACCTGAAATGCCCGAAACTGAGCACCCGCAAATTGGTAAGTGGGTGGCAAAAATTGCCGAAGTTGTTGGTATGCCTGATGAGAATACTTATTTTGTGGGCCACAGCATTGGTTGCCAAACTATTATGCGCTATTTGCAAACGTTACCTGAAGCGACGAAAATTGCTGGGGCAATTTTCGTCGCCGGCTGGTTTAATCTAACTGGTTTAGAAGAAGAAGGTCAGGAAATTGTAGATATCGCTCAGCCATGGCTGAAAACGTCAATTGATTTTGAAAGGATCAAGCAAATTTGCCCTGATATAAAAGTTTTACTTTCAAGCAATGAGCCATTCGGTTGTATAGATGAAAATAAAAATATTTTTGAAAAAGAATTAAATGCCCAAGTTATAATTTTACCAAACAAAGGCCATTTTACTGAAGATGATGGGGTATTGAAATTACCTGAAGTTTTAGAATTTTTTAAGTAAAAATAAAAAAAGCCCGCTATTTTCATAGCGGGCGCAGGCAAGATATTTTATGCCTGTTTGCGTACTCTTACTTTTGGAAGCGTTGCCTTTAACTGAAGTAGTTTTGTAATCGCTTCAGGTCTAACGCTTGAAGAAAGATTTATTTGCATCAAGCCTTTAACCTTATTTGGCGTCTTCTTTTCTGTCGGAGCTATCACTGCTACTGTTGTATACGAAGCTTTACCCTCGACATACTTCAACTCAATTTTTGGAATCTCCGTTTTAAAAATCTTCTCAGGTTGCTTTTCAGGTGCAGTTTTTTTGAAAATACTGTCCATTGGTAACCCGTTCTGCACGGCATGCCTTATCATTTTTGCGGTCCTTCTCGCAGGATCAATTAATCGCCAAGGCAATGTTTTTGGCTCCGGTTTTGGTTGCCAGTCGTTGATGCAGTGTGTCCAAATTTTTTCGGCCGCCTGCTTGAGAGCATGGCCGTTTTGATCCATCCAAAATATGGTGGTTATAATCTTGTTGGGGCCATCAGTTTGTGGTTCCCTCAGTAATTCTCTTACGAGAAAGTTTGGTTTGCCACCATCTGCGGCTACCGTTTCAATGCATGTGTAAGTGGCTTTTTCAACCACTTTTGTATTGTTTGTTTTCATGTACTAAAGGTTTATTATCCTGCTTGTATTATAGCACCATAGGTGGAAAAAGTCAAGAGGTTGGGGAGGCTTTAAAATAAGCTATAATAGGCTTATGGCGCATCATATTTACCATACCCAGGGTTTTATTGTGGCTGTTAAACCCAAGGGCGAAACGAATTTGTTTTTAAAGATTTTTACACGCGATTTTGGGATGATTTTGGCGACTGCTCAAGGAGCTAGGAAATTAGCATCTAAAACTCGCTTTGCTTTGGGTTTATATAGGGTACCTGAAATTGACTTGATTAAAACTAGGGACAGCTTTCGTGTCGGGGCAGTACGGCCAGAGGCGCATTTATTAAGTAGGGCCGAAACTTTGGCCCGGGCCAAAGTTTCGGCCCTCTTGGCGCGCTTTGTAGTTTCAGATGAACCGCACCCAAAACTTTTTGAAGACATTTTAAAAATTTTTAAAAACGAAAATAAAAATTTGGATATTGTGGCCATGATTGTTATTTTGCATAATTTGGGCTATTGGCACAGCACACCCGCGGATTTAGAATTTATTGAAACTGGCATTTTAATTGGTAATCAAAAAAGGCAAATCATTACACGGATTGATGAAGTTATTTCGCACATACATTTATAATTTTTGCTATAATAAAGCTAATGCCAATGGATGATATGAGGCCTGAAAATGGCCCAAATAAAGAGGGTGGAGTTTTTGACCGAATCGAGGCCTTAAAGCAACGCTTAATTGCCACGAAAGATATTAAAAAAATTCGCCCCGACAAAATTCATAAATTAACCCAACAAGCCTGGAACGTACCACGAGAGTGGGCCGAATCAGGTAATAACGTAATGAAAAGAAGTTTAAGACACCCCACATTTTTTAAGAAGTTTTTTATTTTTTCTTTTCTGGGCCTAGTTGCTTCAGTCGTTTTTGCTTACTTTTATTTGTCGGGTGGTAATAATTTGGTTACGAATAAGAAAATTGATCTTGAAGTTTTGGGTAATGCTTTTGTTTCAGGGGGGGAGAAAGCTAATTTTGATATTATTATTGTTAATAAAAATTCAGTTGATTTGGAGCTAGCTAGTTTGTTGATTAAATATGATAAAGGCGTAGGAGTCAAAATTCCAGCTAGTGAACGCATTCAAATTGGCACAATCACACCTGGCGAAACCAAGCGCTTGCCATACACATTGCCAATTATTGGCCAAGAGGGCGATATTAAAAATATTGTTTTTGACCTAGAGTATCGCATACCAGGTTCAAATGCTTTGTTTGTTAAAACGACTATAAATCAAATCACCTTGCGGTCAAGCATTTTGGGTATTGGTATTGATGCTTCAAATATTTCATCGCCCAACCAGTCTTTTTCAATGAAGGTCTCACTTTCACCAAATGGCAGTGAAACTTTGGGCAACATTGCACTTAAGATTGAATATCCAACAGGCTTTACGTTCAAAAGTTCTACACCAACAACATTTTCAGGCAACAATATTTGGTATTTAGGTGACTTAACCTCGGCCACACCGCAAAGTATCAGTATTGTTGGTGATATTACTGGTTTTAATGACGAGGAGCGTGTTTTTAGATTATATGCTGGTGAATTTGATAAAACCAATAACAATGTCAGCCCGGTGTATGTCAGCAAGATTCATAGTGTTATTTTAAATAAGCCATTTTTGTCGGCCAAAATTAACGAGGATTCACAAGTTGTGCCAATTCAAAATGGCCAAGTCGTACCGGTCAGTATTGTTTGGCAAAACAACACCGAGCAACCTATTCGCGATATTGAAGTTGTAGCTAGTTTAAGTGGCCCAGCTTATGATAATACAACCACTATACCTCGAGATGGAGGGGAGTTTTATGCTGACCGCAATGTGATTGTATGGGATAGTCGTACAAATGACAAAATGGCACTGGCTAATTCGGGCGAATCAGGCTCTGTTGGATTTACATTTACACCAAAACCAACCAACTTGATTAGTGGGCCCAACAAGGAGCTTTCAGTCACTGTTTCAATCAAGGGTACGCCTATTGATTCAGTCAGTGAGGTAAAAGAAGTTAACTCGATTGATTCACGTATATATAAATTGGGTACCAGTGTGGCACTTGACCAAGCGATTAGTTATACGTCGGGACCTTTTAAAAATTCGGGCACACTTCAACCTAAAATTGGCATAAACTCAACATATTCGGTTTTGTGGGTTTTATCAAACACTGAATCATTAGTTACAGGTTCGCAAGTGCGTGCAACGCTTAATAAAAATTTTGAGTGGGCAAACGAAGTAATGCCAGCAGGCGAAGATGTAAAATATAATCCGGCTTCACGCGAAATAATTTGGACAGTTGGTGACTTGGTCAAGAATCCCGCCCCAAATATTCGCAGGCAAGTTTACTTCAAGGTCAGCCTAAATGCTAAACAAGCTCAATTTGGCGAGGTGCCAACCATACTTGACCGTACCGTATTTTCAGGGACTGACGCAATTAATGGCAGTCAAATTAGTCAAAACAAAAATGCTTTAAAAATGAATAACGTTGAGGGTGTTGAAATACGTGTTGGTAAATAGAGTCAAGCTTTTAAAAAAGTCATTTTTAAGCTATATTTAAACTATGGATGAAAAATCTGATTTGATGGAGAAAATTATATCGTTATGTAAAAGGCGAGGTTTTATTTACCCTGGCTCTGAAATTTACGGTGGTTTAGCTGGTACGTATGACTATGGGCCATTGGGCGTAGCTTTGAAAAATAATATAAAAAATAGTTGGTGGAAGAAGTTTGTAGATAATCGTGAGGACATGTACGGCATTGACGCAGCAATTTTGATGAATGCTAAAGTTTGGCAAACTACCGGGCACGTTGATAATTTCTCTGACCCCATGGTTGATTGCAAGGAATGTAAAAAAAGGTTTAGGCCTGACCAGCTTGATAATAAAAAATCTTGCCCAGAATGTGGTGGAGCTTTTGGAATACAAAGAAATTTTAATATGATGTTTGCAACACAAATTGGTGCAGTTGAGGATTCGTCGGCCACTGTGTATTTGCGACCTGAAACAGCCCAGGGTATGTTTGTTAATTTTAAAAATGTGGTTGATAGTTTGCACCCAAAATTACCTTTTGGTTTGGCTCAAATTGGTAAAGCTTTTCGTAATGAAATTACACCCAGGGATTTTATTTTTCGTATGCGTGAGTTTGAACAAATGGAAATAGAGTATTTTGTAAATCAAAATGATTGGCAAAAATATTTTGACTACTGGAAAGATGAAATTTTAGAATGGATGGATAGTTTGGGTATTGATATGAACAGTGTACACGAGTTGGAAGTTGAAGAGGCTGATCGTGCACACTATTCATCCCGAACAGTAGATTTTGAATTTGATTTTCCTTTTGGACGAAAGGAGCTCTATGGCTTGGCGTACCGTACAGATTTTGATCTGCAAAGCCATACCGGGGCCAGTTTAAATGACTTGTCGTACCTTGATGAAACTACCGGCGAGCGCTTCGTGCCGCATGTCATAGAGCCATCATTTGGGCTTGAGCGTAGCGTTTTGGCCTTGCTTGCAAGTGCTTACAAAGAAGATGGTGTGGATGGCGAGATACGTCAATATCTGGCTTTTAAACCAGCTATAGCACCGGTTATTTGTGCTGTGTCGCCATTACTAAAAAATAAACCTGAATTGCAGTCTAGGGCTCGTGAAGTCTATGGTATGTTAAAACAGGAATTTGGGCGGGTCATGTATGACGATAATGGCAATATTGGCAAACGTTATCGCCGGCAAGATGAAATTGGCACGCCGTTTTGCATAGTGGTTGATTTTGACAGTCTGGAAAACCAAACTGTTACTGTGCGTGATCGTGATACGCAAAAACAAGAACTGATTAAAATTGATGAATTGGTAAATTATTTAAAATCAAAATTAGTTTAATTTAAAAAATCATGCAAATTAAAAAAACAACACTCAAAAATGGCTTGCGGATTTTGACACACACAATTCCAGACACTAAAAATGTTACAATTACTGTTTTTGTTAAAACTGGTTCTGATTACGAACGCGACAATGAAATGGGCTTATCGCATTTCTTAGAGCATATGTGTTTTAAGGGTACGACAAAGCGCAAAACATCCTTTGATATTTCCAAAGAGTTTGATGTTTTAGGCGCTAAAAATAATGCCTTTACCTCAAATGATATGACAGCTTATTGGGTCAAGGGTCAAGTTGTGCACATAGAAAAATTGTTTGATTTAGTATCAGATGTTTACTTGAGCCCAACTTTTCCACAAAGTGAGATTGAAAAAGAAAAGGGCGTAGTGTTAGAGGAAATAAATATGTATAACGATCGGCCACAAAGGGTTGTGTATGAAAAATTTTTGCATTTGATGTATGGCGACCAGCCAATCGGTCGTACAACAATTGGTACTCCTGGGTCGGTCAAAACCTTGAATCAAACTGATTTATTACGGTATCATAAATTACAATACGTACCACAGCGTACAGTTATTTCAGTTTCGGGCGGGGTGCAGCACAAACAAGTTTTAAGTTTAATTAAAAAATACTTTAATATAAGTGGTTTAAATGCTGGCCGCGAAAAATCAAAAATTAAAAAATATATACCTAAAAGTAGGGTCTTGCATACGTATAAAAAAACTGATCAAACACACCTAATACTAGGTTTACCCGGAGTTTCTATTTTTGATAAAAATGCTCACATTTATGATTTATTGGCTAGGATTTTAAGTGGCGGTATGAGCTCAAGGCTCTTTATTCTTTTACGCGAACAACTTGGTGTGGCATATTATGTCGGAGCTTACTCTGAAAATAGCTTGGCTCATGGTTTGTTTTTAATTAATGCCGGTGTTACAACCAGTAAAACGGCTTTGGTTATTTCTAAAATTCAGGAGGTTATCCAAGACATTGCAGTAAATGGTATTGGTCTTGAGGAACTTAACAGGGCGAAAAATTCGTTGATTGGCAGTATGTATTTAGGACTTGAAACTAGTGATGCTTACTCGGTTTATTTTGGTGAGAATGAATTATTAAAAAACCAAATTGAAATGCCCAGTGAATATGAACGTAAAATTCGATCAATCAAAGCCACTGATATTCAAAAGGTGGCAAAATTACTGTGCAAAAAAGGTTTGGCTAGATTGGCCACAATTGGACCTCAAAAAAATGGTCATGAATTTGCCAAACAGCTTTTATAAGCGTAAAATTACAATATGAGTGAATTTAAAAATATATCAATATCAACAGGCACAATTGTGCGCACAGCCCTTATTGGTATTGGACTTTACGGATTATTTTATTTAAAAAGTGTAATTTTACCAGTCTTGGTAGCTATCGTCATTGCTTCGTTTGTGGAAGTTATTGCTATAGACTTAAAAGAAAAATACAAGATACCACGTAGGCTGTCAGTCGTTCTAATATTTTTTATTGGTTTGATTTTGCTGGGTTTGCTGGCTTATTTTATTGTCCCAATTATCGTAAATGAATTTAGTCAGCTGGCTGGCCAGTTAACTAAGATTTTACCCCAAGCTGAATTTCTTAAACCGTTTACTGACAAAACATTAGCTACGGGTGCGCAAAAAGTTTTTGATTCAGTGACTGATGGGGGAACCATTAATCAAGTTATGTTAGGCGCTAAGCAAATTGCTAGCAGTGTTTCAGCGGGAGTTTTTGGCTCATTAGCTGGTATATTTGGTGGCTTAATAAACTTTATTTTGATTTTAGTCATGTCATTTTATTTGTCGATGCAAGACCGGGGAGTTGAGACATTTTTACGAATTGTAACACCTTCAAAAAATGAAGAAATGGTTGTTGCTCTATGGGAGCGTGTTGAGCGTAAAATTGCCAAATGGTTAAAGGGTCAAATTATGCTTGGCTTAATAATCTTTTTACTTTCATACACCGTGTTGTTAATTGCCGG
>Ga0155439_108_pt1 | contig 11938 bp, 12 predicted proteins | sample RifCSPhighO2_02_FD_111887 | JGI IMG/M metagenome (GOLD analysis project Ga0155439, IMG submission 111887) | Candidatus Nomurabacteria bacterium RIFCSPHIGHO2_02_FULL_38_15 | reverse complement strand
CTTTTGACTCAGTTCGTATAGGCGTAGTCCACGATTTTCCATAATCTTTTTAAATTTCTAACCCCTTTTTACTCTTTATTTATGGATTTGTCCAGTAAAATAAAAAACTACATTTTAATGTAGTTTTTTATGGGTAAAAATTGCGAAGCAATTTTTACCACGCAAAGTGAGCGAAAGCCTTGTTGGCTTCAGCCATTTTGTGAGTATCTTCGCGTTTTTTAACAGCGACACCCTCACCTTTGGCGGCGGCTAGCAATTCATCAGCTAATTTTTTGTGAGTAGCCATACCCTTTTTAGCCCGGGTAGCCTCCTTCATCCAACGCATAGACAATGCCAAACGGCGTTCAGGGCGAACTTCGCGAGGCACTTGGTAGTTGGCCCCACCAATACGACGACTGCGCACCTCGATAATTGGACTGGTATTTTTAATAGCTTCCTCAAAAGTTATCATTGGGTCATCACCAGTTTTCTCGCGAATAATATCCAATGCTCCATAAACGATTTTCTCAGCGGCTGATTTATTACCATCCCACATCATATAATTAATAAATTTACCAACACGCTCGTTGTTGTATAGACGATCAGCTTTGGGATATATTCTATTGTTTACTTTTCTTCGCATAATATTTTTTAAAGTTACTTCTTTTTCTCAACTTTTGGTCGTTTAACACCATACAGTGAACGTGACTTCTTGCGACCTTCAACACCCGTTGTATCCAATCGTCCACGTACAACGGTATAACGCACACCAATCAAGTCCTTGACCCTACCACCGCGAATAACTACCACCGAGTGCTCTTGTAATTTGTGGCCAATACCTGGGATGTAGGCTGTAACCTCAGAGCCATTGGTTAAACGAATACGCGCAATTTTACGCACGGCCGAGTTAGGCTTTTTAGGCGTAGTTGTAGTGACTTTAACACATACCCCCCGCTTGAAAGGTGACGGGTAAAATGTTGGGCGATTTTTTAAATGATTAAAGCCACGCGCCAAGGCCACAGTCTTTTTTAATTTTGACTGTTTCTTGCGGGGGCTTTTAATTAATTGGTTAATTGTTGGCATAATTTATGTAAACCGAAGTATACTATAATTCAATTTTTTTGCAAGCACCTTTAAAAAGGCACCCCGGTTAAAAATATAAATGAATATTTAACCAACGGCTCAAGTATAAAACTGGCTCCAAAAAACACAAAAGCAATTAATATAATAAAAGCATACCTATTTAAAAAGATTTCAATATATGCATACCGGGCTGGCAATAAGGCAAATAAAACTTTTGAGCCATCCAGGGGTGGTATGGGTATGAGGTTAAAAAATCCTAATACTACATTAACTAGAACAATTAAATATACCGCACCCATTGCACTTTCAGGCATTCCAAGCTCTACACCAAACCTGGCCACTAAACCAAAAACTATTGCTATACCAAAATTAGCTACTACCCCAGCTAGTGAAACATGTAGTGTGCCTCGTTTTTGATTTACAAAATTATTTGGATTAACTGGCACGGGCTTGGCCCAGCCCAGCAAAATTGGCGAGTGCATAACAAGCAAAATTGCCGGCAATAATATAGAGCCAAATAAATCAATATGTGAAATTGGGTTTAAGGTTAAACGCCCAGCCAAAGCGGCTGTTTCATCACCATTACGTCGGGCCGCGTAACCGTGCGCCACTTCGTGAATAACGACTGAAAATATTAAAATGACTAAATACAATATACTACTGCTAAGATTCATAGAAAACATTATAGCAGATTTAAATTCGAGCAAGAAATTGCTATGACGAGCTGGTCTGGTTGAGCCCAGCAGGGCGACCCGAGGACCCGAGGAAGAGCAGATTTCTTGTGAGAATTTTTAAGCTTGCACTATAACAAAACCTATGCTAATATCAGTCTTTATGGCAAAGACATGTGCAATCATGACAAATAAAAAATCTTTGATGGGCGGGGGCTACTCGACCAAAGTTCGTGCGACCAAATTTAACCCAGTTGGTATGTCTCGCAAATACGTCAATCTACAAAAGAAGCGCGTTTATGTGCCTGAACTGAAGAAGACTTTTACTCTAACTATTTCAACCCATGCCCTACGCACAATTAACAAAAACGGTGCCTTCGTAGTTTTGAAAAAGGCGGGCATCATTAAGTAAAATCCCCTCGCATATACGGCGAGTGTTTTTATTTCAACTTAATTTGGTATTCCCTTTTTAATGTTTTTGGGAATTACGGGTAGTATATGTTTATTTATTTTGATGGTCTTGCCGGGAATTTTTATTGTGGAATCAGCTGGGTCAGTCATATAAACAGTACACGGTTTCCAAATTGGTTGTTTAGTATTATAAATTAATCCATACAGATAATTTGTAGAAACAAGTGGCGCACCGTTAAGATCAGCTACAACTTTGATCATGACTGATTGGCCTTGTGACAACAACAGATCATACTTGCCACCAGGGAAAATATAAATCTTTTTTTGCACTGTAAATCCACAGTCAAAAGATGGAGCACATGGATTATAGTAATATGGTGGATCAAAATGAAGAACACTATTAGACAAATCTCCATCTATATAAACTCGAATATTTTGCATGGCTTCAAGGGTTGAAGAGTCGGGAGGTATGGCAGTGCCATCTAATTCTAATGCTTTAATTTTAATCTTACCTGTGAATGTTGTACGCCCATCTTTTGAATTAGCTGAGAGTTTCCATTCACCAAGCGTCACATTATCTTGAACAGATTTTGATATATAACTTGTACCTTTGTATGAAGTAATTTCTAAATCAGGAGCTGACGGTGAAGAGTAAAACCAAGGCAAAGTTGTGGCCACAGCCATTGACCGGTCAGCTGGGCCTGGGTATGTTACTCCTTTTTGAGGAGCTTCGGCCCATTTCAAACCATCATCCGATACCCAAACCTTACCAGATGTATTAGTCTTGTCATTGCCACCAGGTATCCATTTTTCACCGCTACTCTTACCGTGCAATGCTCCACCAATAGAATAAAGTTTATTATTAAACGGAACAAATACTTCAGCTAATTCTTCGGAGTGATGTTTTTCAATTGCGAAAGGTATTGTTGGTGGATATGAAGTCGATGTCCACCTTTCTTGAGGCTTGGAAGGATTCAAGCTATCGGCCAATGCTATATGCCAAATATTATAAAAGTAACCATAGGTAATTGGTATACCCGTATCTTCAGAATCATGCCTGGCAAATGTCAAAATTTTATCTTTAAAGACAAGCGGGCTATACATTCCACGCCATGAAGGGAAATAGCCTGGCGTAAGAGAATTATAGCCAGTCCAATTTTTGCCATCACTTGATGTATAGTTAAAAGCTATCCAAGGCACAGATGGCAGTGATGACACAAATAAAATTTGGTCTTTTAAGGCAAGGGCTGACTGCAAATAAACATAATTTGGATTGTCTTTCCAAGGCGCCTCTTTCATTTCCTGTGTCCAGTTTGCACCATCATATGATGTCCAAATACCTTCAATGCCAGAGCCATTTAATAGCCAAAATTTATTTTGATAATAAACAACAATGTTTCTGCGCATATCACCTTTGCCAGTTGAAGGCAATTTACCAACAAGGTTAAAATTAATCATGTCGTTAGTTTTGTAAACACTTGTATCAAATTGGTTTTTAGAATCATAAGCTCCACCAAAAATATAGACAGCATCTGTGCCCCTTTCTTTTACTTTAACCAAAGCTGACAAAAATTTTGTACCCATAACAGTTGTCTTGGCTTCCTGTTTCCAATTCTCGCCATCAAGGGTTGACCAAATATCAGCCAAGGCGGTTTTTGTGTGCGGATACTTTGGATCAATTTTTTCACCAGTCAAAACAAAAAGTTTTTCACCGATAGTATTTTTTATACACTGATTCTGACCTTCCCCGTTATCAACAAGGCTTCTTTGTTGGTTAGGTTCGTAGGTAGTATTTACTTCTTCTTCAAGATAGTCAGGGTCTTCCTCCCAAATACTCTCTTGTACAATACCATCAGGATTTTGTATTTCTTGGCCAGTTAAAACCCTAAGTAGACTTGAAAAAAAACCTGTTGATGTTTGACTAGTAGTACTAACTGGGTCACCTATTTCACCTTGCTCTAAATATAAACTTGAGACTTGTGCCTCTTGTGGATTAAGTGGGTGACTACTGATATTGTTTTTTAAAATATAGAAATTAGTAAATAATAAGGCACCAATAACTAAAATCAAACCGGCTTTTATTAAAGTTTTATTTTTATTGTCTTGCATGTATTTATTATATAACACAGCCAAAATAGCACAACTAATTACACGTACTTACTTTTTGGCCGTTACTTTGCATGCAAATAGTACCCACTTTAGCCGTTAAGATATATGGAATATTCAGGTTTTTTAGGCGGTTTATAACTTCGGGGTGGGGGTGGCCATATTGATTATTAAGACCGGCTGAGATTATAGCAATATCGGGTTTTACACTTTCCAAAAACTCAATACTGCTGGATGTACGCGAACCATGGTGACCCAACTTTAAAACATTTGCTTTAAGACCTACTTGCCCTGAGCCTGTCGAAGGGTAATCTTTTACCAATCTTATTTCATTGCTGATAGACGCATCACCAGTTAATAAAAAACTTGTGTCACCATAAATTAATTTACCCACAATAGAAGCGTTGTTGCTGTCACCGTCTAATTCACTATTATTTGGACTTAGAATTTTAAACTCCACACCATCGCCCAAATTAATTTGTGTATCAACCGTTGCAATAACATGCTGGGCAACTTTTTGATTAATTAAGTTATGAATTTCGCTTAAAATTTGATTGTCTTTTTCGTAAGCTGATTCAATAAAAACGTCACTACTATAATTTTTCATGACTGGCACAAAGCCGGCCACATGGTCAGCATCGGGGTGGGTGGCCAATAATACGTCTATATGTTTCTTCTTGAACAAAAAATTTTTAGATAGAGGCTTTAAAACATTGTCTTTGGGCCCGGCATCAATTAACATTGTCGTGCCACTGGGAGTTTTGATAAATATAGCATCACCCTGCCCCACATCTAAAAAATAAACTTTTAAAGTTTTTTGAGGCGGTTTATATAAATAAACAAAAGCTCCAGCAGCGATTATGATTACCATGGCAATAAGCCAAAAAAGTCTTTTTTTCATATGTGTTATACTTTATTATACATTATCCATATAACCATAAATACATATGTTCACAGCCAAAAATTTTAACATTGGGCAATTATCTGGCGTTAGTACCAAAAACATAGAAGAGCATCTAAAGCTTTATGCTGGCTATGTTACTCACACAAATCTTGTACTTGAAAAAATACGTGAATTATCAAGTGAGGCCGAAAAAAATATGGGCTTAATAAGCGGCCTACAAAGAAGGCTTGGTTTTGAATACAATGGCATGCGCAACCATGAAGTTTATTTTAGCTTGCTTGAAAACGGTGCCCAAAACATTAATGAGTCAGGTGATTTGCACAAAGCCATAACCACACAGTGGGGTTCGTTTGAAAATTGGTTAGTTGAGTTTAAGGCTATTGCCACGACTCGTGGTGTAGGCTGGGCCATGTTGTATTATGACAAAACTGAAGGTAAACTATTAAATGCCTGGGTTGACGAACAACATATTGGTCAGTTGCAAAACTGTAAATTAATCATAGCGCTGGATATGTGGGAGCATGCATTTGTTTATGATTATCCAACCAGCGAGAAAAAAAATTACATAGAAGCCTTTTTCAAAAACCTAAACTGGCAGGTGGCTGAAAAAAGATTTACTGAGTAATCCAATCGGCTAATTCGTACGAATGGGTAAATAGACCCACAATCTATGATTCCAACTTTTTATATTCCCTTACCACCCAATATGTAAACAGGGCGTAAATTATAATTAATAAAATCACAGGCAGGCCGATTTGGACTTGGGCAAAGGGTAGCCCCGCGAAAAAGTGAGTTACAAATAAAATAAAACTGTGCAAAATGCTGGCAAGGCCACCAACAATATAAGCCAACGGTGTTATGAAAGATGTAAAAATTAAGGCTAAATTAAAACCAGTGACGATTGGTACGATGGGGCCAATAATTAAATTGGCAAAAATGGAAACTAATGAAACTTGTTGCATGCTATACATAATTATGGGCATAGTAAAAATTGTGGCCGCAAATGTTGTGGCAAATAGATCGCGTAAAAAATTATTGGCTAATAATTTTTTACGCGCAAGCCTTTGATCAATAACTGGTGCTAAAAACAAAACGCTGAATGTGGCGATAATAGAAAGTTGAAACGACAAATCGTACCACAAACTGTATGGTCGCCAAATTAACAACAATGTGCCAGCGATAATTAACAGCCTATCCTTTTGGGCTAGAAATCCGTAGTTGCGTGTGACAATAATAATTATAGCCATCAACCCTGCCCGCAAGCCCGTGACTGAAAAGCCTGTCATTAATAAAAATAGGGCTATAAAAATAATCAAAATATATTCAATAAGTACAACTGGCAGTATATAAATCAAGCCATCACGAATAATTTTAACCAATACACTAATGTTATAGCCCGACAACGCCACAATATGAATTGTGCCTGACTTGATAAAATCATTATATAAACTACTATTCATCCAACTTTTATTACCCAATATCAACCCCGAGGCCAGGCCCGATTCAGGGTAGCTCATAAAATTGTTAAAACTTTGGTTAATATATTCGCGTATATTGTTTATAGCATTTAAAAATTTACCCGGCTGTTTTAAACTTTCAAAACTTGTAACTTTACCTTTGGCCGTAATGTTTTTAGCTAATAAATACTCTATATAATTTTTATTGTTAGAATTTTTAGCCTGGCTTTCAAGTGCTAAAACTTCAAATTCAACATTTACAAGCTCACCCATTTGGCGTTTTTCATAAGTCGCCTCAGTTAACAAAACATTGTAATTTTTAGTTTTTAAAACATAGCTAGTCTTGCCCAAATCATCGTCAGGTATTGAAATTATTTTGCCTTGCACACTAACCAAGTCAGCTTGAAAAATTGGCATAACTGGTGTACGCAATTTGGCCCAAGTCATGCCCACACCAAATAAAATCAAACAAATTAAAATCTGCAAAAATGAACTTCTTGCCTGACCTTTATAGGTAAAGTAAAAATAGCCGGCGCATATTAAAAACAAAAAAATACCGACTAAAAAATAGTTGGCATTTAATGTATATATCCCTAAGCCTAAAATAAAACTTATAAATACTTCATAAAATAATTTGTCGCTCATACTTTACTTGCTATTTTTAAACTTTTAATTACTGGGGCGTAACATTTTTTTATAAACTTCTTTGTCGCCGTGATACAAATTAATTTCAAGCCCCGAGGCAAATGTTGATGCCAAATAATCGGCCCGCTCGTTTAATACAACACCTGCATGGCCTTTGACCTTGACGCATTCAACCTTTTTTAATTTTTCAATTTGACCATCTAATACCTCCCATAAATCTTGATTCAATACAGCCTTTTTAGCGGCTGTCTTCCAACCGTTTTTCTTCCAATTTTTTAACCATGATTCTATACCACCCAACACATAGGCCGAGTCGCTATACACACGCACACTGTCACCCAGTTTGCTTTTTAAAACGAAATCAAGCCCCACAATTACACCCATAATTTCCATTCTATTATTGGTGCTTTTACGCTCATAGCCGGCAAATTCAGTTGCCGTATCACCATGGATTACAATCGTACCGTACCCGCCCGAACCCGGGTTACCCTTTGACGCCCCATCTGAAACAATAATTATCATGTTACCCAGTATACCACAACTAAAAAAGCCCCCGAATGTGAGGGCTTTAAATTAAATGAACTATTCAATATTATGTAACCTTAGGCGGTAAAAGGTTCGGCCGGCAAAGTTGCTTTCGTCCAGTGTGGCAGTGAAGGTAATGTTTTTGCCATAAATACCCGCAACCCACGGCTCGCTGGCATTGAAAAATGAAATCACACTCATTTTTTTACCCGCATCATTAACTGTTAACTCTAGGTGCTCTTTGCTTTTGCCAAAAATTTTAACACCTGAAACTTGCACACCCGCGAAACGAAAAATTGGTTTAGGGTTCGCCAATCCAAAAGGGGCCAGCTTCTTCATGCCACTGTATAATTCGTGCGTAATACTACCTAAATTTGTATCAATAATTAAATCTGTACTTTGTTCAACTTCAATAATTGGTTTGTGATTTTCGTACACAGTTTGGGCAACATCGGTCAAATTATAAATTGCATCGGGCACAACAGTAAAACCACCAGCTTTGACATGGCCACCATGGGCACTAAAAGTATTCTCGGGGAACTCGGTAAAATATTGCGCCAAGTGTATGTCACCAAAACTGCGTGCCGAGCCCTTGATATTACCATTTGGGTCACGGCCCCACACCATCACGCTTTTTTTATACTGCTCGCCGACCTTCATGGCAATAATACCCAATACACCAATATGCCAATCGGGCTCGCCAATAACTAAAACTTTATTTAATTCTTGCAACTTGGCCATAACATTAGCCTTGCGCATAATTGTTGCACTAACAGTTTTGCGTTTTGCATTAAAATCCTCAAGCTCCAAAACATTTTTGACGGCTTCGCCATAATCCTTTGATATTAAAACATTCAGCGCCACATTGGGGTGGGCCATGCGCGATGCAGCATTAATACGTGGTGCTAATGTAAAGGCAATATCATCCTCGCTAATTTGATACAATTTAATATTATTTTTTTCAAACAAAATTCGCAAGCCTTGATTTTGAGTTTTGCGCAAAACATTCATGCCCCAATAGGCCAAAATCCTGTTCTCACCCAATAGCGGCACCATGTCAGAGATTGTGGCTACGGCAACCAAATCAAGCCACCACTTTTCGGCGCCAGCACCAACTTTAAAATACTCACCATATTTTTGTAAAAATCCCCGAATTAAAGTAAAGGCTACACCCGTACCGCATAAATCTTTAAATGGATACTTACATAATACCTGCTTTGGGTTTACAACGGCATAGGCTTTGGGCAAATCATCAACTCTTTCAGTATCACCTTCGCCAAAACCTGCCTGAACATTTTCGGGCAGATTTTGGCGCGGTAAGTGATGATCAGTGACAATAACATCAACACCGTTTGTTTGGGCAAATAAAACTTCATCAATGGCAGTGATGCCCACATCAGTTGTAATTATCAACGTTGCACCACTTTGAATAATTTTTTCAACAGCGTCCAGGTGTAAACCATAACCTTCGTCATGCCTATCGGGTAAATACACACTCACATTGTGGGCGTAATTTAATTTTTCAAAAAATTTATATAACAGACTGGCACTAGGTATGCCATCACAATCATAATCAGCGTAAATATAAATTTTTTCCTTACCCTCAATCGCCTCGAAAATGCGAATAACCGCCCTCTCTAGATCTTTCATTAAAAAGGGGTCGTTTAAGTCTTCGTATTTGGGGTTTAAAAAATTTTCTCGTTCTTGTTCACTATTCAAACCCAGTCGGCTCAAGATTAATTCCACAACTGCCGGTAAACTCATGTGGGTATTATAGCATACTAATTTCTACCATAAAAAACCAAAATAGCTTCTCCACGAAAGGCGCGAATATTTTCTTGAGGGAAAATTTCTCTGCTCGGCTCGCCAGCCTGCGCAAGGCCATTTCGTAAAGAACTATTTTGGGGTTTTTGATAGCAAAAGCCTACATACAGATACTTCAGACAGCCACAGAGAATTTTGCTTGGTTCCAATGTGTATTGGAAAAATTTTTGAGGACAAGAGAGGGCTTCGCAGGAAAAGCCCGAGCGGTCTGGGGTATTGTATGTGTGCTTGAAGCTATATTTTTTTGCTATAATCTATAAATGGAAAAAACAATATTTGAAAAAATTATAGACAATGAAATACCGGCCCAAATTATATATGAGGATGACAGAGTTATTGGTATTTTGGACACAAATCCAGTAAACATTGGCCACACATTGGTCATACCTAAATACCCTTGGGCTAATATTTACGAAATACCGGCTGAAGATTTTGGCTATGCTATGCAAATCACGCAAATGCTAGCTATAAAAATTAAAAGTGCGCTTGATGCCGAAGGTATAAATATAATAATGAATAATGATAGTGTTGCAGGGCAAGTTGTGTTTCATGCACATATTCATATTGTGCCCCGCTATACCGGCGATGGCCACCAACACTGGCACGGCGCCCGTAAATATGAAGATGGCGAGGCTGAACTAGTCGCTGAGAAAATAATTGAAGCGTAACTTTTTATAAAAACTCCACAGTCGAACTGCTGGGAAAAACTTGACAAGTGTGCTTAATGCGTATATTATGATGGAAAAGAAAAAGCACATGAAAAATAAAAGATTAGAAAGAGTATCGGCAATAAGTTTTATGGTAATTCAATTATTTATTCTGACTTTTGGCCTCTGGTTTTGTGACTATGACAGCAAAAGTAAAATCATCCTGGCATACATATGCTGTACGCCATTAACACTTTTTACGATTTACCTGTCATTCATGGTAGGACTCGGTAAATTTCCAGACTGGCTTAAAACTCAAATGAACAAAAGCAGGGGGACAAGAATGATCGCTCTTTGGTTGATAATATTTGGAGTTTGGATACTCCCAATTTATTCAACAATGGTTATTGCCCAAAATTATTTAAACCTAGAAATGTCAGAGGTTACACTAGGTATTCTGTTTTTACCAATAAGCTTAATAGGGGCCTTCTCGTGGATATTGGCATTTGTTATTCTATTGATGAGCCTTTTTAAGGAAACCTTAACCATGCCTACAATCACTGGCCCATACAGTTACAAAGACTTAGACATAGTCTTTGCTAATTATAGCCAAAGAAGACTTAGTGGCGAAAGCGACTTGGACTTTCGAAAAAGAGTGTTCAAACATCTCATCACAAAGCAAGTTGATGAGACAGGTAAAAAAGCATTGTTATGCATACTGTTTAATATTAAGGACTTAGCGTCTTTACCTAGGGAATTAATTGACCACTGCATACCGATGTTTGGTACACCCATAGACGAGCGTGATATTGACAGTTTACTGTCACACATAAATTAAATTGTTTCAGCCCCTCGCATTATGCTTGGGGTTTTTATTTCCCGCTTTTTAAAATCGCTTCAAGGCCCAATGTGGTGCCGTGGGCAAGGAAGTCTAGGGCGGCGCCACCGGCGGTTGAAACGAAGGTGAAGGAGTTTTGCATTTTCATTTTATGGACTAACAATACGGTATCACCACCACCGATTATAACTGTGGATTTCTTATTTTTTACCTGCTTGGCTAATAAACTTAAAATATCAATAGTTGATTGAGTGTAGCCACGTTCATACAAACCCATGGGGCCGTTCCACAAAATTGTTTTGGCTTCAATAATATAAACCTTCAGCAATTCTACGGTAGCTGGGCCGATGTCAGCAATAATGTCATTTTTTGAAACTTCGTCTAAACTGCAAACTTGTTGTTTTTTATTGCGCTCGATAATTACATCAACAATCGGTATCAAGTTTTTGTCATTTAACATGCGATTGGTGATTTTAAAATCTTTATCAATCAGTGACTTACCAACATTGTAGCCGTCAGCTAAAATATAATTATTAGCCAGTGCCCCACCGACAAAATATTTATCAGCTATACGACTGAACTTTTTTAAAACTGGCAGTTTCGTTTCAAATTTAAAACCACCCAATAAAAACAGCATTGGGTGCTTGGGGACGAGAGCCTTGCTTAAATTAAGTACTTCATTTTCAAACAAAAATCCAGTATATGAGGGTAAGTATTTAGACAAGCTAGTTATAGACATATGATCGCGATGCGAAACTGAAAAAGCGTCATTGATGTAAAAATCAGCCAGGCTGGCGAAGTTTTTAGCCAAAACTTCGCCAGCCTTTTTGTCATTATCTTTTTCGCCA
>Ga0155439_105_pt1 | contig 12433 bp, 16 predicted proteins | sample RifCSPhighO2_02_FD_111887 | JGI IMG/M metagenome (GOLD analysis project Ga0155439, IMG submission 111887) | Candidatus Nomurabacteria bacterium RIFCSPHIGHO2_02_FULL_38_15 | reverse complement strand
ATGACGGTGGCTTTATTGCCTTGTGAAGCATCACCAAAACCTACATACACTACATCATTTGAGTCAAAAGCAAGAAATGGTAACCATGCATAGTGGTATAAAGATTTATCATTATTATTCCCAACATTAACCCAACTAGAACCATTAAACTTCATAACGGAAATATAATAACCATTATAATATTCAATAAAAGATACGTAAGGGTTATCATTTGAATCAAAAGTTATAAACATGTCAGATCCACTACCTGTTGAAAACCCAGCATTTCCAACATTAACCCAAGATGAACCATTGTACTCCATTACTGTAGGTTTAGTATTATTTGCTACATCTAAAAAGGCTACGTATGGAATATCATTTGAGTTAATCCCTAGAGCTAAAGAATGGGCTATACCAACTGAAAATCCAGCACTACCAACATTAACCCAGTTAGAGCCATTAAACGATACAACAGAAGCTTTATTGTTTTTTAAACTATCTGTAAAAACTATGTATGGAACATTTTTTGAATCAAGTTTAAAAGATTTGGTATATATCAGCCCACGAAAGGATCCTAGATTTCCAATGTTATTCCATGATGAACCATTATATTTCATTACTGCAAGATTTCCATTATTACCATAATCATTAAAAGCGATATATGGGTTATCATTTGAGTCAATAACTAAAGAAATAAAGGCGCCACTTGTTGCAAATCCAGCGCTACCAACATTTACCCACGATGAACCATTGTACTTCATTACTGTAATTTCATAATTATTTTTATGACTTGAAAAAGCCACGTAAGGATTATCATTCGAATCAAAAGCTAAAGAAACAAAATCTACAGAATCTGGTGTAAACCCAGCACTACCAACATTTACCCACGATGAACCATTGTATTTCATAGTAGTTGCTTTATTACTTTGCCCCACATCAGCAAAAACCATATACGGAATGTCTTTGGAGTTTAAACTAAATGACAATTGTCCAATAAAGCCTTTTGAAAAACCAGCCTTGCCTACTGTTTGCCATTGGCCACCAGTAGCTGAAACTATATTAAAACCAATAAATAGCGCTAGAATTACAACCCACAAATTAGCTAAAAATCTTATTTTACTGTGACCAGCTATTTCTTTAATCATATTTTTATATTAAATTAGTTTTAAGTTATTAATTTTAAATTAAAAAGAAGCAAAAGACTGCTTTGATTTTAGACAAAATAAAAACAGGCCTTCGCCTCCTTGTTTTTATTATACCTTAAATTTGACGTGCAAACAATAAATATGGGGATAACTCTTACCTCATAATTTTTATCTTTTTTGTATAATTGGCACACCCAAATCACTACAAATCTTTTTACCTGTATATGTATTAACCTCTGAGTGTCTAGGAATAGTTGAGGTTCTACCGGTCAACGGATTATACCAAACAGTATGTGAACCACCCTCTCTCATAAAAACACAGCCATATTTACGAAGATGTTTTACAAGATCGACCTGCTTCATACACTATTAGGCAAAAATAGACAGCCGTTCACGAATAAACATAGAACGCCCCTTTGATTTTTCAGAAATCATGCGATTTGTTTCAAGAATAAGACTTAGTGCTTCCTTAAGGTTTAATTTTGTTTCAGACAGAGTTTTACCCTGTGTATTTACCCCTGGGATTTCCTCAATCCAACCTGAATACCACTTGCCTGACTTTTTATAGACTGCAGTAAATGTTTTAGATGTTTGCTTCATAATGCTTTAACTATACCACAATTGAATCTGGATGCAATAAAACTAAAAACCCGAGCGCCTAATAGCACTCGGGTTTTTATCTTTACATTTTCTTGTCTACTACTTAGGCAACCCAGCCATTATAGCTGAGGCTTGCTGGGCTAGTTTTGAAAGCATGTCTGATAGGCTAGCGATTTCACTTTTAATCTTTTCTAGTGCAGTTGTTGTGTTTTTTAGTGAAACTATATCATTAATCGGTGTTTCTATTGCTGGATTTGGTGTGTCGGTACCTAGTAATTTTGCTTCCATTACTGCTCTGGTATTTTGATCAAATAAACCTGTTTGAGGAAGATTGTTTTGTATTTGGAATGTCATAATGCCTCGTTTGGTATTTGGGCCAAAGTTACCATCTATTACTACTGGTATACCTGACTCTAACAAGACAGCTTGAATGTTTCTAACAGCTTCGCTGTTCTTGTTGCCGTATCTTGGTGTTGTGTCACCAAAAGGGTCAGCTGGATTTGCAACTTCGCCTTGATCTATCGGTGAGTTTTCTGTTTTAATAAGAGTGCCATCTGGGTTTATGCTATTTCTATCAAATGTTGCTCCAACACAAAAACCATCTACCATCTTACCAACGGTTGATGTTCTTGTTTCGGTATAAGGGGTACCATCATTAAAAGTCCCTTCGGTTATTCTAGTAATCGAACACGCCCCATTAGGAGGAGGAACTGAATTCATAATCCAAGTTTGTGCAGCAAAAGCTGTTCCCGCAAACAAACCAAAAGCCATTATAAATACAAAACTCATCAATGCTACTTTTAAATATTTTTTCATAAAAAATTTAATAACAAATTAATTAATAATAATTGGAATTGGTTGAAGAGGCTTTTCTACTGGTAGGTTTGGTGGCTGTATACTTAAACTCTTCTCCATCAATACTCTTGTCTTTGCATCAAACATACCCGTTGCAGGTATACCATTTTGTCTCTGGAAAGATTTTAGCCCTCTCTGTGTTACAGAACCGAAATTTCCGTCTATAACAGTTGGTATACCGTTATTTACTAATACTGTTTGTATTGTACGAACAGCATCACTATTTTTAGTACCTAAAACTGGTGACACATAACTAAAAAGATCATCAGGCTTTCCTGGATTCATTTCACTAGTCTTACAACCAGTTTTGTTTCCATTACTATCTTTTACGGAAGAACCTTCTGCTGTTACATAAGGTTTACCATTATCATATTGTATAGTGAGTTTACAACGACCGTCCTTGAAATGCTCTATCTTATACTTTAATGCAAATGCCGTCCCTGCAAACAAACCAAATGCCATTAAAAAAACAAAACTCATTAAACCAATTTTTAAATATTTTTTCATATGACCTAATTTTACCCCCCCCCGAAAATATGTCAATGAAAAATTGGGTGTGAAATGTAAAAATGGGGATAACTTAATAGGCTTTTACTGTTGGAAGGTCAGTACTTAAGTCTCTATTCGCCAAATTAATCCAGCTAAAAATTTGAAATAAAGTATAGACAACAAGGACAAAACTTGCAATCTTATAAATTGTAGATTTTTTAGTAAAGATTACAACAGATGCAAAAATTGGACCCAGTAGAGCCAAAAATGTTCTAGTGTCAAAACGGTACCCACTATCACTGAATATTACATCAACAACAGAGCCCAGTATAATTACTACCAAAGAAGCAGCTTGAAGATATGCCAAAGCAAGAATGATTTTTGATTTTTTAAATTCTTTTTTAATCAGTAACTGAGTAGGTTGTTGGTTCCACATATAAAGAAAAATTTGTTATTAATAATTCAGTATTATTACTGGGTCAATATATTTTCCATTTAGAAAAAGATCTATTGGCATCTCCTCTCCTTCATAGTAAGATTCGTTAAAAACTTCGAAAGAAGGTAACTCGACATCAATTTCTAATGTTTCTAATACACTTCTTGAAATTGGAGCACTGATATTTGAGAAACGATTATTATTAGGCAATAACATAAAATAGTACTTGCCAGTATTTTCCTTTAAAAACACATTTTTGGCAATGTTGTTCACAAAATCTACTTTGATAACGGAGTTTTTACCCGTCAATTGTTTTTTAAAATTCAAATATATTTGTTTCGAGTTATCATTACCAGAAGAGTCATCTGAGCAAAAAATGTTTTCATAGACATCAACAAATTCAAGATTTCTTGACTCTAATGGCTGAATATATCCAGTCATACAAGCATAAGACGTATTGTTTTCATAATTTTTTGAGCCAAACACATGAAATTTCATATAGTGTTTTCCATCTTTTAATCTAGTGACATACGATTTACCCTCTTCAATTTTAAGGTTTTTTTGATAACCATCAATAGGTGCCTCTAGCAAATTTTCCATATCGTAATATTCGGCCCAGCCATCACTTCCCGTATAGTCTTTGCTAATTGATTGAATCCCGCCGTTGCCAAAAAATTCTATCTCCAAAACAGCGCTACCAATAGCATTTGCTGCTAATTCTGTATTTCCAATAACATTGAATTTGAAATCTGGATCTACATCATTTTTTGTTTCATTGGGATTAAGCCCCTCATTAAGTTTAGATAAATACAGCAATACGTTCATGTCTGGGTATTCTTTTGTAAAAACCCTGTTGAATTGAATAAAGTTTTCTTGAGGATCCCGTATTTTATTCAGTTCTACAATTCTAAAACCAAAAATTCCAGGAAGTGTGTTTATTCTATTTGCGCCATTCACATGGTAGCCTTCTTTACTTACCGTAATTTGACATGGAGATAAAGTAAGAGGAGAGGAAGATATGCCCAAAATAGTCTTGTTACTGGATTTATCACTACAACCATCCCAATCATTGGCTTTATATTTTACATTAGCACCACTAATGGGTAAACGAGTTATACTATTAATAACTAAAGTAGGCCTTAATATAAGTAGCATAACAAATAGCCCAATAATGGTTATAAAAAATAATTTCAATTTTTTATTTTTTATTTTTTTCGGCTGTATTGGTAAATTAGGCTCAGGAGCTATGATTATTGGTTCCATATTTACATTATAACACTTGTCCAAATTAAAACAATTAAAAAACTTAGTTAAACTTATACTTTTTATAAATTTTGTCATGATGATCAAAATCAATAAGACGCACCTCCATCAAGTGTATTTCGTAAATCAATACAAACGGATCAATGTGCACTCTACGATAGTTTCGTAAAGTATTTCTTAGTGGTTTACCAAGAATTGGCGAATTTACAACTTTATCAATCTTTTTAACTAATAAGGCAAGTATGCCAGGCTTTTTTCGCTTTAATTTCTTTAAAATTGCTTCAAACTCAGGCGGAACAACAAGTGTGTATTTTTGCTCTTGAGACATTTTAAATTTCTTTGAGATACTTTTTAAATGAGGCAATAGTAGAAAAACGCTTGCCTGCCCCCTTGTCTAACTTAGAAGATATTTTTTCAAGGCGCCTCATTGCAGATGGAGTAATTTCATCTCTTGAACTTTCAAAAACCATCTTTTGAAGAAAGTCTAAATGAGACAAAATAGATTTTTGCACTTGTAGCGATTGTTTATATTCTTTTATCGGAATTTCAATAGTATTCATATATTCACTATACCACAAACAAAATACAAAACCAAAAGCCCGGCACCTTAGGTGCCGGGCTTTTGGTTTTGATTCCTTCAACCTCTTTCCTTTGGAGAGGGGTTTAGGGAGAGGTTCTATCTTTTCTTGCCAACTTTACGGCGAGAGACAACTAGATAGTTTGAGTATTTCTTTGGAGTTCGAGTTTTACGGCCACCAGTAACCTTACCGGTAAAGGTTTTTGGTCGGCGCGTACCTCGGCCCTGGGCACCCTCACCACCACCATATGGGTGATCAACTGGGTTCATGGCCGACCCGCGCACAGTTGGACGAATACCCTTCCAGCGACTAGCTCCAGCCTTGCCGTATTTGCGAAGTTTGTTTTCAGGATTTGAAACTTCACCAATTGTGGCAAAACATTTTTCAGGGATTTTGCGAACTTCACTTGAAGGCATTTTTAACAATGTATAACCTTGGTCATTAGCAATAACTTGCGCATAATTACCAGCCGAGCGTACCAACTTGGCACCACCGGTAGGTTTAATTTCAACATTGTAAACAAAGGTACCGACAGGTATATTTTTAAGCATTATGCGATTACCGGCATTAATTGGCGCATCAGCTGAAACAATAAATTTGTCATCAACCTTGGCCCCCTTGGGTGCCAAAATATAGCGCCTTTCGCCATCATTGTACACAACCAGGGCAATAAAGCCCGAGCGATTTGGATCATACTCAACGCTTTCAATTTTAGCCGGAATATCAATTTTATTGTACTTGAAGTCAATTTCGCGGAATAGGCGTTTATTACCACCACCTTTGTGGCGAGTAGTGATTCGGCCTTGATTATTGCGGCCCATTGAACGCTTGAAACCTGAAGTCAATTTTTTGTGTGGTTTTGATTCGGTCAAATATTCCTTGTAGTTCACGGTTTGCATATTGCGTCGTGAAGGAGTTGTTGGTTTATATTTTTTCATATATTTTAAGCCAGTGGCAGGCTATCACCTTTTTTAACTGTAATAACTGCTTTTTTGCCGGCTTTTTTAACGCCATGTCGACCGCGAACAAAAACTGATTTTGGTGCAATAGCAATGATATTTACATCAAGCGGTTTAACTCCATACAGCTTTTTAACCTCTTTTTTAATTTCATTCTTGTTTGTACTAACAGCTACATTAAATGTGTATTTATTAGTTTCAGCCAAAGTTGTCGATTTTTCAGTAATACGCGGGCTGGTTAAAATCAAACTTGATTTTACTGCGCTGCTTTTTGATTCTTTTGTTTCTGCTTTTTTCATATAATTATTTTATTCTTTTTATTTCTTGGACTCAAAGAACTTGATAGCTTCTTCGGGTGCAGTGATAATTAAATAACGAGCAGAAAGTGCATCGACGACACTCATGTCCTCTACCTTGTCAACCATAACCGACGGAATGTTGGAAAAGCTTTTTTCAACTATTTCATTACGGCCCTTGACTGAAATTAGGGCTGTGTTTTTGCGCTTGCTTGCCAAACGTTCAAAGCCTTTAATTTTTGACAAATCAAGCAAAACCTTTGCCGCTTCTTTGGTTTTGATATTTTCAAGCGCAAAATTATCAACAAACATTATTTCGCCATCACGCATTTTTTGTGAAAGTACTGTGAACAATGCTTTCGTACGCATTTTACGATTAATTTTTTGTGAATAATCTTTTTCAGATAGCGGGCCATGCGTAACGCCACCATGACGCCAAATTGGTGAGCGGGTCGAACCATGTCGAGCGCGCCCCGTACCCTTTTGGGCCCATGGCTTTTTACCACCACCTGAAACTTGACTACGGTCTTTGGCATGCGCGATTGAATCACGCATATTGGCTTGAATTGCCACCGCTACTTGGTGCACAAGATCACCATTCCATGGAAGATCAAAGATTGCTTCAGGTAATTTCAAGCTACCAGATGCTATACCCTTATTTGAATAAATTGTTGTTTCCATATTATGAGACTATTTCAAGTAAAGTGCCTGGTCGACCGGGAATTGCTCCCTTAATAATAAGCTGGCTGGCTTTATTATCAATGGCAAGAATTTCAAGATTTTTAACCGTAATTCTGTCACCACCCATCCGGCCACCCATCCGTGTACCAGCTGGTACTCGATTGCGTAGACCACCACCGATGGATCCATGTTCACGCTCAGAGTGTTTTTGGCCATGTGAGCGCCGGCCACCGGCAAAACCATGACGCTTGACCACACCCTGGAAGCCCTTACCTTTTGAAGTTCCCGAGACCGTGATTTTGTCACCGACGGCAAATTCATCAACAGTGACAACTTCGCCCACAGCTTTAGTTGCCGATTCATCCAAACGTAACTCTTTGAGTGTGCGAAAAGTTACGCCTTTGGTGTGGCCTAAAACTGACTTTGAAATGTTCTTTTCGTTCCTGTTTCCAAAACCGTATTGAACAGCGTCATAGCCATCAGCCGTAGAATTTTTTATTTGAGTGATTGTTATGGGCCCAGCATTGACGATCGTGGCTGGGTAAACCCTACCATCCTCGCCGAAATATTGGGTCATTTCACCCTTCGTGCCTAGAATAAATTTCATAAATTAGTGGTTTGCTCTATTTACATAGAACAAACATAATTACCTTATAATATACTGTATCGATTAAAGCATTTTAACGTCAATATCAACACCCGTTGGCAAATTCATATTGGTCAATGCCTCTATGGTTTTTTGATTTGGGTTTAGAATATCAATCATTCGCTTGTGTGTGCGCATTTCGAATTGCTCACGCGCATTTTTATAAATGAACGGTGAGCGATTAACTGTGTACTTTTTAATTTCAGTAGGCAGTGGTATTGGCCCAACAATTTGCGCATCATAACGCAAAGCTGTGTCAACGATTTGTCTAACTGAATTATCAAGTACGCGATTTTCGTATGCGCGCACACGAATACGAAGCTTTGTGCCCTCTTCTATTTTCTTTTGTGTACGTGCTGTCATATTTTTGAAGAACTATTTGTGAATATTAAGCGATGATTTTTGTGACCACGCCAGCACCAACTGTTCGGCCACCTTCACGAATAGCAAAACGTTGCTGATCTTCAAGTGCAATTGGTGTAATTAGTTTAACTGAAAGTTTAACAGTATCACCTGGCATAACCATTTCAGTCCCTGCATTTAGGGTTACATCACCCGTAACATCAGTTGTACGAATATAGAATTGCGGTTTGTAACCTGTAAAGAATGGAGTTGCACGGCCACCCTCTTCCTTCTTCAAAATGTAAACTTCACATTCAAATTCAGAATGAGGCTTGACTGAGCCTGGAAAAGCAAGAACCTGTCCTCGTGTTAGGTCTTCCTTTTTAACACCACGAAGCAGTATACCGGCATTGTCACCAGCCATACCCTCTTGCAATGATTTGTTGAACATTTCAACACCAGTCACAGTTGTTTTAATAGTGTCTTTAATACCTAGAATTTCAACTTCTTGACCAACCTTTACAATACCGCGTTCAATTTTACCTGTACAAACTGTTCCACGACCTTCAATTGAAAAGATGTCTTCAATAGGCATAAGAAATGGCTTGTCAGTTTCACGAACTGGATTAGGGAAGTATGTATCCATAGCATTTACAAGCTCCATGATTTTTTGCGCGTATGGGTCGCTGTTGTCAGCTGACTCTAGAGCCTTTAGGCCTGAACCGCGAATAATTGGAGTGTTGGCACCGTCGAATTTGTATTTAGTTAACAGGTCGCGAATTTCTTCTTCAACCAACATTAACATTTCTTCATCATCAACCTGATCGCACTTGTTTAGAAATACAACGATTTGTGGCACACCAACTTGGCGGGCCAAAACGATATGTTCACGAGTTTGTGGCATTGGGCCATCAGTCGCAGCCACAACAATTACAGCACCGTCCATTTGAGCAGCACCAGTAATCATGTTTTTAATGTAGTCAGCGTGACCTGGCGCATCAATGTGCGCATAGTGACGAGTTGGTGTTTCGTACTCAGAGTGCGAAAGGTTAATCGTGATACCGCGTGCCTTCTCCTCAGGCGCCTTATCAATATCATCCATGCCTTTAACTTGAGCCGAGTAACCATTACCCTCGCGTGATAAAACACGCAAAATAGCCGCGGTAAGAGTAGTTTTACCGTGGTCAACGTGACCAATTGTACCCACGTTCACGTGTGGTTTTGATCGATTAAAATCTGCCATATATTTTTAGTGGTTTTTGGCGGTCTTCATCACTTACGCCGGCAAAATGAAGACACCAAGAACATAAAATAATTTATAATTACGCGCGTAAGCGATAGGCCTATATTAACAGAATTAAGTTTAAAGTCAACAAAAAATAAATCCCGTTAGAAATGTGTGTTTCTAACGGGATAAAACCTTGCACGGGAACATTTTAAACTTGGGTACGAACGTCAAGGACTGGTATTTTTTCCCATTTACGTCTGTTGCCAGCGCCGATTGGTGCCAGTCTATAGCCTCGCCCTTCTAGTTCACCAGCTATTAAGGGCTCAGTTACTGCTTCGCCATAAACTTTTTTCTTGGTTGTCCTGTGGTGCCAAAGCTTTTTGAGCTCGTAGTCACTAGCGTCAGCAAGCTGGGACTCATCAATAATTTGTTTAAAGATTAATTTTTGAGGCTTAGTAGGAGTGGCCAAAAGAATTCTTTTACCCAGACATCTTGCCGAATTCATTCTCGCCGTGTAAACAACACGGTCGTCGTTTTTGTACTTAAATTTTTTAAATAAACTTTCTCTTTCTTCCATTTTTAAGTTATTATCTGCCATCAGACTATCACATAGACATTATTTTGGCAAATACTATAAAAGGGGCGGCCTACGGCCGCCCCTTTTATTTGCTTTTTAGTTTTTTTCTTGCTCTCCCCCTCGCCTTCCAGGAGAGGGGCTAGGGGGTGAGGTTTTGATTTTTTATTTGCGTGACTCAGCAATCTCCTTGGCAACGTTTGCAGGCACAACATCATAACGCAAAAATTCCATTGAAAAGTTTGCCCGGCCCTCAGTCATTGATCGTAATGACGTAACATAACCAAACATTTCAGATAGTGGCACGATGGCTTTGACAACGCGAGTCAGGCCTCGCTCTTCCATACCTTCAATAATTCCACGTTTTGATGACAAATTACCCGACACATCACCCATGAATTTTTCAGGTGTAAAGACTTCTACCTTCATCATTGGCTCCAAAATAACTGGTCGCGCAAGTTTGGCCGCATCTTGAAAAGCAAACGAAGCCGCCAATTTAAAGGCAATTTCAGATGAGTCAACATCATGGTACGAACCATCATACAATTCAGCCGAAATATTCACCATTTTAAAGCCGGCTGTTACGCCGCGATCCATACCCTCCTTGATACCCTTTTCAACAGCTGGGATAAATTCATTTGGAATCGCGCCTCCCTTGATACTGTTTACGAATTCAAAGTGCGCATAACGTTTAACATTTTTTGGCACATCATCAGGGTCAACATTCATATCCATTGGTTTAATACGCAAACGTACATGGCCATATTGACCCTTACCACCTGATTGTTTAATATATTTATTTTCAGCAGTTGCTTCGCCCAAAATTGTTTCGCGGTACGCCACCATTGGCTTGCCCACATTGGCATCGACTGAAAATTCGCGCTTCAAACGGTCAACAATAATTTCAAGGTGCAGTTCGCCCATACCATAAATAACCGTGTCGCCAGTTTCGCCATCTGAAACAATTTTAAACGTTGGGTCTTCCTCGGCCAAACGATTAAGGGCCATACCCATTTTTTCTTGGTCGGCCTTGGTCTTGGGTTCAATACGAAGTGATATAACTGGCTCGGGGAATACCATGCGATCAAGAATCACAGGTGAATCCTCGGCACATAGTGTGTCAGAGGTTATAGTGTCTTTCAATCCAACAGCGGCCGCAATTTCACCAGCAAAAACTTTTTTAACATCTTCGCGTTCGTTGGCATGCATACGTAATATGCGGCCAATACGTTCCTTGTTACCAGTACGTGTGTTTAAAATATATGAGCCAGCCTCGACAGTACCTGAATAAACCCTAAAGAATATTAGCTTGCCCACAAATGGGTCAGCTGCCACTTTGAAAGCCAAGGCTGAAAATGGCGCCTTGTCATCAGCTGGTCGTTCAACTTCCTCGCCAGTATTTTCATCCAATCCGCGAGCGGCTGGAATGTCAGTTGGGCTGGGTAAATAATCAACCACGCCGTCCAAAACTAATTGCACACCTTTGTTATGCAAGGCCGAGCCGGCATAAACTGGGAATATCGCATTTAAAATAACTGCCTTGCGCAACGTTGCCTTCAATTCATCAACGCTTGGTACCACGCCCTCTAAATATGCACTCATTTGGGCATCGTCATGTTCAACAATTCGTTCAACTAATTCGTTATGGTATTTTTGGGCATCAGCCATTAATTCAGCTGGAATCTCGGCTTCAACGATCTTTTCACCCATGGCACCTTCAAAGTAAAAAGCTTTCATTTTAAGCAAGTCAACAACACCTTCGTGCTTGTCCTCCTCACCAATTGGTATTTGCATGCGCACAGCTTTTTTGTTCAAGCGCTCTAAAATAGATTTGTACGAAAATTCAAACGATGCGCCAGTCCGGTCAAGTTTATTTATAAAACAAATACGTGGCACATTGGCCTCGTCGGCATAGCGCCAATTTGTTTCACTTTGCGGTTCTACACCGGCCACACCATCAAACACCACTACCGCACCGTCCAAAACGCGCAATGACCTCTTCACCTCAACCGTAAAATCAATGTGCCCAGGAGTGTCAATAATATTAAATCGGTATTTTTTGTTTTTATCATCAGGTGCATATGTTGGATTCCAAAAACACGTAATCGCAGCACTGGTAATTGTAATGCCGCGCTCTTTTTCCTGTTCCATCCAGTCAGTTGTGGCCTCACCATCGTGCACTTCACCAATTTTGTGGCTCATGCCAGTGTAGTAAAGCACCCGCTCAGACGTGGTTGTTTTACCGGCATCAATGTGGGCAATGATACCAAAATTTCGAACTTTCTCTAGTGGATAATCTCTTTCCATAAAACTTTAAATGTATTGTTGATTAATATTAATTAATACGCCCACCTTACCACAA
>Ga0155439_114_pt1 | contig 13032 bp, 20 predicted proteins | sample RifCSPhighO2_02_FD_111887 | JGI IMG/M metagenome (GOLD analysis project Ga0155439, IMG submission 111887) | Candidatus Nomurabacteria bacterium RIFCSPHIGHO2_02_FULL_38_15 | reverse complement strand
CCGACTTACCAAAAAGTATATATGCATTATTCATAGTTTTATTGTACCTAAAAACTACAAAAAAGCTACACTGACACAAACACAAAACAAGCCGGATTTTATATCTATCGCTTTTGTATGACCGGAACACCCAAGTCACTACATATTTTTTTACCTGTGTACGTATTGACCTCTGTGTGCCTGGGTATAGTTGAGGTTCTGTCAGTCAATGGATTATACCAAACACTGTGCGACCCACCCTCTCTCACAAAAACACAGCCATATTTGCGAATATGCTTTACTAAATCAACATGCTTCATAAATTTTACGCAACAACAGAAAGTTGTTCACGAATAAATACAGAACGCCCTTTTGATTTATCAGAAATTATACGATTTGTCTCAAGAATAAGATTAAGTGCTTCCTTGAGATTTACCTTTGTTTCAGAAAGAGTTTTACCCTGTGTATTTACCCCTGGGATTTCCTCAATCCAACCTGAATACCACTTTCCTGATTTTCTATACACGGCAGTAAATATTTTTGGATATTGCTTCATAATAACTAAAGAATATCACACTTGTAAATTAAAAGCTAATTGGTATAGTCATTATCTATTTTGGCAACCCAGCCATAATAGCCGAGGCTTGTTGGGCTAGTTTTGAAAGCATGTCTGATAGACTAGTAATCTCATTTTTAATTTTTTCTAATGTGGTTGTTGTGTTTTTTAGTGAAACTATGTCTGTAGCGGATGTTTCTACTGCTGGGTTTTGGGTATCAGTACCTAGTAACTTTTTTTCCATTAACTCCCTAGTGGCTGAATCAAATAAGCCACTTGGCATAAGTCCATTTTTAGTTTGAAATTCTGTAATTCCTGCTTTAGTTCTAGGCCCAAAGTTGCCATCAATTACCACAGGGATTCCAAATTCTAATAAAACTGTTTGGATGTTTCTAACTGCGTCGTTATTTTTTTCACCTAATTTTGGAGCTATGTAGCCAAATGGATTAACAACTCCACTTTGTTCAATTGGTGAATTTTCTTCAAGGTATATTCCATCACCTGTATTTGTCCCACTAACTGGTATGTCACAGTACATAGTACCATTAATATATCTTATCGTACCTCGTTCTGTGCTCTTGGTTAGATCTGAGTAGTAAGTTGTTTGATAGCAAACACCAGTTTTAAGATTAAAACTCTGTTTAACTGAAGATACTTCTTTCGCAAAAGTTTTCTCAACAAGCACACCGAGTGCTATTAACAAGACAAAACTCGCTAAACCAATTTTTAAATATTTTTTCATAATGACCTAATTTTACCCCCCCCGCAAAAGCGCAAGTGGAAAAATGTAAAAGAAAGCGGGGCCAAGACTACGTCTTGGCCCCGCTATCTTACCCCATAGGTCTTGCCTCTGGGGTATCTTGTTTTCCACTTTTTTTAGTACTCGCGCATGCTTAGTTGGGCATCAACGCGCTTCATGATGTCCAGTACTACTGAAACAACAATCAACAAGCCAGTACCGCCCAAAGCCAAAGCCTGTGTACCTGTAATCATTTGCATAATCAACGGGAAGACGGCAATAATGCCCAAGAACAACGCACCAACAAGCGTAATACGAGTGACAACTTTTGATAAATACACTTCAGTGGATTGACCTGGGCGAATACCTGGAATGAACGCCCCGCCTTTTTGTAAATTATTAGCCATTTGATGTGGATCAAATGTAATGGCTGTATAAAAGTATGTGAAGCCAACAACTAAAATAAAGTAAATTGTGGCATAAGCCCAAGTGCTTTGCAAAAACCAATTTATAACGTCAACGATCGAGCCCACCCAAGCAACTGATACATTTTGCAAAACGCTAACCAAAAGTTGCGGGAACATCATAATAGATAAGGCAAAAATAATTGGTATAACCCCAGCTTGGTTTAGACGAAGTGGAATATATGTTGAGCCACCACCTGATATAGCCTGGCCACGCACTTGACGAGCATATGATACCTCAATTGGCCGTTCAGCCTCGGTAATAAATACCACACTAGCTACCAAAATAATACCAATAATTACATAAGCTATCAGCGTAAAAATTTGGCTTTGATCATAGGTAAACAATAGTTGACTTATAGAGTTAGGGATTTGAGCTACGATACCAGCAAAAATCAAGAACGAAATACCATTACCAATACCCTTTTCAGTCAACAATTCACCCAACCACATTAGGAACATTGAACCGGCCGTCATGACGATCAAGTTCAACACATAACCAAAAACACCGTCAATAACAATAATACCCCTGGTTTGCAAAATTGAAATTAAGGCAAAACCCTGAATAACTGAAAGTGGCACAGCTAGTAGGCGCGAATATTGCGCAAATTTGACTCGGCCACGTTCGCCTTCCTCGCTGTACAACGACTTCATGCGAGGTGACATCATGGTAATTAACTGCATGATAATTGAGCCCGTAATGTACGGCCCAACACCCAGCATAATAATTGACAGGGTTGAAAGACCTCCACCCGAAAAGATATTGAGCACACCAAAAAATTGATTGCCAGCTAAAAAACTAGCCAAGCGCGCCTGATCAACACCTGGTACAGGTATGGTTGAAAGAAACCGAAACACAACCATAATACCCAATATAAACAACGCCCTTTTACGTAGGTTTTTGTCACGAAAGAATGTTTTTAAGCCTTGAATAAATTTGTTCATATTATTTGACTAAATTATTTAAACTGCCCACCGGCTTTTTCAATAATCTCTTTGGCGCCTTTTGAGACACGAATACCCTTGGCGATAATTAGCTTTTTTGAAATTGGTGTATTGCCAACAATTTTAACTTGCGGTAATTTACCAGCATCACGCTTTATTATACTACTTTTTAGCAAAATATCACGGTTAATAATTTCAGTATTCAAGCTTGCAATAGCCAGTAGGCTGACCGACTGAACATTAGCCTCAACAGTTTTTAAACTGTTTTTACCACGACCACGCAATTTTGGTAATTTTTTAATGATATCACGCATTTGTGGACGAGGCTTGTTACCAGCCCTGGCTGTTTGGCCCTTACCACCACGGCCTGAGGTTTTACCCCTGTGTCCACCGCGACCAACTTGACGAGCTTTTTTATTTGGATTTTCCTTTTTTACATTATGTATTTGCATAAGCCTATTTTGATTCTTGTTTAGCTTCTAATACATCCTTGGTTTCAGTAGATTCGACTTTTGGTGAAATACTAGGTTCAATTTTTTGTTCAACATCACGTATGATTCTTTTTTCAGAGAGTTGCGACAAGGCCAACATGGCTGCCCGACCATTGTTTAATTTATTTTTTGAACCTGAAAAGATTTTAGATGTAACATTTTTAATACCAGCAATTGACAAAACGTCACGCACGGCAGACCCAGCTACTAAACCCTTACCTCGGTTAGGCATGATCATAATCTTGCTAGTTGTATATTTGGCATAAATTTCGTGCGGTAATGACATATCTTTGGTTAACTTAACTTTGATCATACCTTTTTTGGCTGATTTTAGGGCTTTGTTAATGGCAATGGCCGTATCGGCACCCTTGCCAGTCCCTAATCCTACCGAGCCCTTACCATCACCAATAACAATAGCCACCGCAAAACTCATGCGACGACCGCCCGTAACCACACGTGTTACTCGGCGAATATCTAATACCTTTTGATCAAATTCAGGCTTTGGCCTGTCGGCAAAAGTTCGTTGTGGTCGACCATCACTGCGACCACGACCACCATCAGATTTACCACCACCTAAGCCTCCCTTGTTACCACCAGCACCCGCTCGTGATCCAGGACGCACAAAAGACTTTCGAGCCCCAGTTGTTGTTCGTGGCTTAAAAGTGGGCGTAGTTGTTTGTGTTGTTTTAATTTCTTCACTCATAATATTTATTTAATATTTTATTTTTTAGAATACCAAGCCACCCTCACGGGCTGCATCGGCGACTGTTTTGATTCGACCAGTATATTTAAAACCATTACGGTCAAAAACCACCTGACTTATACCTACGGCTTTGGCCTGCTTTGCAATTTCCAGGCCCACCATTTTAGCCCGCTCGGCCTTGGTACCATTGTTAATTTTTAAATCAGACGCAGAGGCAAGTGTTTTAGCACTAGTGTCATCAATAACTTGTGCGTAAATATGTAAGTTTGAACGAAAAACTGAAAGTCGTGGTTGCGGTTTTGCAATAGTGTTTACAGCCGTCAAACGTGCACGAATACGTGTTTTTAGACGTGAGCGCTTTATTGTCTTTTTTTGTTGTATGCTTTTCATATTTTTTATGCTGATTTTTTACCATCTTTACGCCTAATAACTTCGCCCTCATACCTAAAACCCTTGCCCTTGTAAGGCTCTGGTTTTTTAAGTGCACGAATATCAGCCGTAAAAGCTCCGACCTTTTCCTTGTCAATACCGGTAACTGTTAAGTTGTTTTTTTCAGAAATAACCGTTAGGCCTTCAGGAATTTTAACACTTACTGGGTGCGAAAAGCCAAGTGCCATTTCAACATTTGTGCCCTTGACCTCGCATTTGAAGCCAATACCTTCTAAAATCAATTTTTTAGTGTACGGTTCAGTTACACCCACAATCATATTGCGCACATGAGAGGCATAAGTACCCCAAAGTGCCCGTGAAAATGGGCTTTCTTTTTTCTTTGTAAAAATTATTTCGTTGCCATTAATTTCAATACCAATAGTCTGCGTGTCAAAATCACGGGTTAATTCACCCTTGGGGCCTTTGACGGTTAAAGTTTTATTACTCATTGATACTTCAATGCCGGCAGGAATAGTTGTTGGTTTTTTTGCTAAACGTGACATATATTTATTACCATATTTTGAATAAAACTTCACCGCCGACCTGCTCATTACGAGCATCTTTCTCGCTCATTATACCCTTTGGTGTTGAAAGGATAAAACGCCCAAAACCATTGCGAAACGGTTTAAGTTCTTTAGATTTTGAATACATGCGACGAGAAGGTTTTGAAACCCTATTAAGGCCTGAAACCTTGGGTCTGTCGCCCACATACGCAACTTGCACCAAAATCATTGGGAAACTTTTTTTACTGCCACTTTGCGGTGGGGTAACGATTTTGAAAGATGTTATATAGCCCTCTTTCTTTAAGCATTCAAGAACTGCGATTTTTAGCTTTGAGTGTGGAAAATCTACTTGATTCTTGCCAGCCAGACCCGCGTTCTTGATGCCATTTAGCATGTTTGAAAGTGTATCCATTTTGAAATTACCAAGATGATTTACGAACGCCCGGTATCATGCCCTCATTGGCTAGTTCGCGAAAACAAATTCGACAAACACCAAAATCACGCATATACCCACGCCCACGACCACACTTAAAGCAACGATTTTTGGCACGGCTTGAAAACTTTGGAGTTTTTTTAGAGCGTGCAACTACTGACTTTTTTGCCATTACTTTAAGTTGTTTAATTTTAATATGAGAATATCGCGCAAAGATTTAGCTAGTTTCTAGTTTTTAGTTGCTAGGTTCTAGTTTTAAAGCAAATGCCCAATACTAGCCACTAGAACCTATATACTATAACCTAATCAAAAGGTTGCGGATTACTTCATAAGCCTATTTCTATATAAACTATACTGCGTAACAAGCCGTTACCAATTTAGCATATAAGCGATGATTTGTAAAGAATTCACCTCACCCAATAGAATACGCCGGCTTGGTAGCCGGCGTTTGGTTAATGCTAAGAAATTTTTAGGAAATGTTTGGCGTCAGTTCAGGGACGGAAACAAAAAATGCTTCACTCCCTTAACTGTGGCGGTCGCTGCGTTTACGATGTCACCCATGAAAACACCCAGAGTTTTTTCATGGCCAGTAACTGGATCAGTGTAATGAAACACGTCTCCACCCACCGAATTTGTGTGGTGTGACTTACCAAGATCTACTTGGAAACCATCAAACACGACCGTGACACCGGACTTTAATTTCTTGTGACCAGATGTTACCTCTTGGATTGGGACGAGGATTTTTTTAGCCCCTCTTTCGGGGGCAACTTGTGCATTTGTACTCATAGTTGATTTTTATTATCTACCCACAATTATACTACTCTGTTTTTAAAAAGCAAGCCAAAAAATAAAAGACCCTGTGGGTACAGGGTCTTTTATTTTTTATTTTTTAAACGGTATACCTAAAACTTCCAGGAAAGCCTTGGCTTCGGCTTTGGTTTTAGCGGTTGTGACAATAGTCAATGACATGCCAAAAACATCTTTTAAATCTTCATCGGCTGCCTCGGGGAAAATAGTGTGTTCGCGAATGGCAAATGTAACATTGCCAATATCATCAATTGATTTGGGGTCAAGACCTCTGAAGTCCTTGGTACGAGGCAAAGCAATATGAATAAATTTATCCATAAAGGCAAGCATCCGAGCTTCGCGCAACGTAACCATTACGCCCACCGGGTCGCCCTCACGAATTTTAAAACTGGCAATAGATTTTTTAGCTGGACGAATAGTTGGTTTTTGGCCAGTAATTTTTGCCAGGCGATCAATAACTAAATCATTGCGATTACGATCGCGTTTCATACCACTGCCGGTACCGACAGCAATAATAATTTTAACCAAGCGTGGCGCTTGTAAAGCATTTTTGTAGCTAAAGTCTTTTGACATCAGCTTGTATGCTTGTTTTTGAATTTCTTTAACTGATTGCATATTAATCAACTTTGCGTACATTTGACGCGTTTACTGGTAATGAAAGCTCAATGACCGTACCCTTTTGACCACGTTGTTTTGGTTTAACATTTTTCTTAACCATATTGATACCCTCAACCAAAACCCTATTTAATACTGGAAAGGCTTTAACAACCTTGCCCTTTTTACCTTTATCATTGCCAGTTAGCATCCTAACATTATCACCTTTTTTAATTTTCATATATGTTTTTTAAATTAGTGTTAATAAAAGTTAGATTACTTCAGGCGCCAATGAGGCAATTTTTTGAAAGCCTCGCTCCTGGATTTCGCGTGGAATCGGCCCGAAAATACGCCCACCCCTTGGATCGACCAAGTTCTTTTCTAAAATTACCACAGCATTTTCATCAAAGCGAATATATGAACCGTCCTTACGTCTAAATGGCCCGCGCGAACGCACCACGACAGCCTTACAAATTTCCTTTTTCTTTACAGCCTTGCGTGGCTCGGCAACTTTGACTGAAATAATCACAATGTCGCCCAATCGTGCATAGCGCCTTTTTGAGCCACCTAGGACTTTAAAAATACGCCCCTGTTTTGCACCGGTGTTGTCAGCAATAACTACGTTTGTTCCATCTTGCATCATAAGCCTTTAATTTGTGATTACTTCAAATGATTTATCTTTGGACATAGGTTTAGTCGAAATGATTTTAACCTTGTCACCGACCTTGAAATTGTTTACCTCATCATGCGCCTTGTAGCGCTTGGTTGTTTTAAAATACTTTTGGTATTTTGGGTGTTTTTTAAATGTAGTAACCGCAACCACTACGGTTTTATTCATTTTATCAGAAACTACAACGCCTGAAAGAATTTTTCGATTTGTTGTCATAATTATTTGCGTGCTACTACACGAGTATTAACTGGTAATTTAGTGCCGGCCTTGCGCAAACCCTCGCGGGCAACAAGCTCGGCTACACCATCAACTTCGTACAATACTCGTCCAGGGCGTACTTCGACACAATAACCCTGTAAATCACCTTTACCTTTACCCATACCCATTTCAGCCGGTTTGGCTGTGTATGGCCTGTCTGGAAAAATACGAATCCAAACCCGGCCCATTTTGCCAATATAGCGTTGCATGGCTTTACGGCCGGCCTCAATTTGATTTGACTTGATACGGCCTGAGGTTGTAGCCTTTAAGCCATATGATCCAAACGAAACTTTGACACCACGTGTATCGGGCGACAAATTCGCCATATCTTTACGGTCACGTTGCCATTTGCGGTGTTTAACTTTTTTAGGGAATAACATAAAATTTTATTTAAATTAAAGTTTAATTTAGATTGGCTTGGCTTGGCTTGATTTATTTTTAGCGTCATCTTTTTGTGAAAAGATTTCGCCTCGATAAATCCAAACCTTAATACCAATAACACCATAAGCCATGTGGGCTTTTTCACGAGCAAAATCGACATCAGCTCGAATTGTTTGTAGGGGCACTGAACCACGCTTGATTTCCTCGCTACGAGCAATTTCGGCACCACCCAAACGGCCACCTAAAACTACCCGTACACCATAAACGCCCTTGGCGCCCATAACCTTTTCAACCATTTGTTTCAAGACTCGGCGAAACGGCAAGCGCTTTTCCAAGGCTTCGGCTACACCTTGGGCCACAATTGCAGCATCGGCATCGGGATTTGAAACTTCAACTAAATCTATTTTGAAATCAGTGGCAACTAATAATTTTTGCTTGCGAATTAGTTTATCAATATCTAAACGCAATTTTTGTAAACCTTCGCCATTACGCCCGATGATCATACCTGGGCGTGATGTACGAATAATCAAGCGTGTTGCTTTTTGACTGCGTTCAAATTCTATAACTGAAACATATGAGCCACGTAATTTTTTTACCAAATACTCGCGCATTAAAACATCGCTCCGCAAATATTCTTGATATTTTTTATCGCCAGCAATCCAACGACTTTTCCAGTCGCGAAGTGTAACTAATCTATGAGCATAAGGGTGAACAACTTTTGACATAATTACTTTTTATTTTTTAGGGTTTTACTTCCGGTAGTTGCAAGTGTGACTGTAACCCGACTGGTGTGCTTGTGTATAGGGTGAGCTGAACCACGCGAAACTGGCATAAAACGCTTGAGCGTTATGCCTTTGTCGACCGTAATATTTTTAATAATAAGACTATTTTCTATGTTGGCCTCGTTTTGGCCATCGTTTTTTACCGCATTGGCCACGGCGCTTTTAACCAACTTTTGCAGTGGTAGAGCCGCGCGTTTAGCCAAAAAATCTAGCTCTGTTAAAGCTTGGCTTATACTCAAACCCTTAACCAGGTTTGCAACCAAGCGTACTTTGCGTGGTGATTGGCGATAATTTTTTAGTTCTGCTTTCATAATTTTACTTCTTCTTGGTGTCACCAGTTGATGCTTTGGCTGATTTAGCCGCTGTTATTTCAGATTCGCGCTTCTTTTGGTCAATTTCTTTTTGCATTTTACCACCATGTCGCACGAATTTGCGAGTTGATGAAAATTCACCAAGCCTGTGACCAACCATATCCTCGGTAACTAAAACATCAATATGGGCCTTGCCATTGTGTACACCAAATGTAAACCCAACCATTTCGGGTGGAATTTGTGATGCACGCGCCCAAGTTTTAATTGAAGGTGTTTTCAGTGCATCTTTACCAGCAATTTTTCTCAAAAGCTTGGCATCAACATACGGACCTTTTTTTAGTGATCTTGTCATAGAAAAATGATACTAATAAATACCCAATGGGTAGGAAACTCCCCGGGCAAAACTGTAAAATTTTGACCCAGAGCTAGCCTTAACAAACGTAATGGGTTTTTATTAAGACTCATAGATACTATCACATAGGCCCTTATTTGTAAACCTCCACACCTATTTTAATCAAACTTCATGACTTTAACCTTTTGTTCATCAGTCCACTCAACGAACGAAACATACGGCACACCCCACCTATCCACAACTAAATCAGTGTACCAAGTTAAACCGGCCTGAACCCATTGATCACGAACCCAAACAGGCTCAGGCGTCCAGGTTGAGAACGAAGAATTACCAATTGTTACCCAGTTTTTGCCATTAAATAGCATGACCTCAGTGCCACCATTTGGATCTTCAGGATGATATGAGATTGATACATATGGCACATTATTATGAACAACCAGTGAGGTAACAAGGGCTGAATTTGAATCAACGCGTGTAAAACCAAGCTGGCCAACTGGTGCCCAAAGTGTGCCAGTCCATTTCATAACTGAAGCCCGACCACCTTTGGCCCAATCAGTAAATGAAACATAAGGCACATTATTCGAATTCATGGCTAAACTAACATTTTCGACTCCCCCCAAACTAAAGTTTGGAGCCCCAACAGTCACCCAACGTGTACCATTGTATTTCATGACTGTGGCCTTGTCAGTTGTCATATTTTTAAATGCAACATAGGGAGTGTTAAGTGCATCAAAAGCTAAACTTGGATACCCAGCTGGGGTTTTTGAAAGGCCCACACCGCCAACATTCACCCAACGTATACCATTGTATTTCATGACTGTTACATAATCACTAATAGATTCATCAATGTAAGTTACATAAGGTGTATTATTGTTATCAGTTACCATTTGAACAAAACCAACTCCTTGCATTGAAAATCCAGGTGTGCCAACAAAATTCCAACTAGTACCGTTAAACTTCATCACAGTAGCTTTACTAGAATTATAGTATGAGCGGTTTGTATCATCTAAAAAAGCTATATATAAATTATCATTTTTATCCACTGCTAGTGATACGTCATCAGCTCGACCAGGGGTAAGGCCAGGTGCTCCAACAACTGACCATGTGTCTTTGTTTTCGTCATATTGTAAAACCGTGGCCGCATGATTTAGTGCCTCATCAGAATAAGCTAAATATTTCACCCCATGCGAGTCACTAACCATTGATGTGATATCTCCATTGTTTGAAATAGCATTAACATCACCGGCATAGTTCCAATTTTCAACATATTTCATAACTGTCATTTTGAACTTTTTTGTTGCATCGGCAAAAGAAGCGTAGATAGTGCCCTTTGAATTGACGGCTATAGACGTTCCGTCAACTGGCCCCGGAGAAAAATCCTTTTTGCCAACTTTGACCCATTTGATACCGTCAAATTTCATAACATTAGCACCATATTTTCGATTGTCTGTGGATCCATCAAAAATTACATATGGAATATTCCTAGAACTAATCACTAATGAGACAAAGTTTGCTTCACCATCCGAAAAGCCAGTATTGCCAACATTCACCCAACTTGAACTTGAGGCGTCATACTGCATAACGGTGACCCGACCGCCTTGACTCCAGTCTTGAAAAGCGACATATGGTGTACCGCTTGGGTCAAGATCAAAAGACAAAAAGGCAGTAGAACTAGCTGAAAACTTTCGATTACCAACATCCACCCAACTTGAACTTGAGGCGTCATATTTCATAACAGAGATCTTGTATCCACTAGCAAAGCCTTCTCTAAAGGCAACATAAGGAACATCATTTGAATCAATAGCCAAAGAAGTATATACAACGTCAGTATTTGAAAAATTAGCATTGCCGATACTCACCCAAGTTGAACTTGATGTGTCATATTTCATAACAGAAGCTCCATTACCGTTATATTGATCTTGAAAGGCTACATAAGGCGTGTCGTTAGAGTCAAAAGCTAAAGATGTCCACTGAACACCATAAGCAGTAAACCCAGAATTACCAATATTAGCCCAAGACTTACTTGAGGCATCAAATTTCATAACGCTAGCCCTTTCTCCATTTGTATGATCAATAAATGCAACATGTGGTGTATCATTAGAATCAAAGGCTAATGATACAAAATCTGCCCCTCCGGGTGAAAATCCATCAGTTGGCCCAACACTAATCCAAGATGAACCGTCATATTTCATAACACTGGCCTTGTTAGCAATTGAAGCACCACCAACGGCTGTGTAATTAACAAATGCCACATAAGGGGTATCTTTTGAGTCAAATCTTATAGCCCTCCAAGAGACAACATTTTCGTGATTGCTAAGTTCTGGACTAAAGCCCTGGCTACCAACTAGTTGCCAAGCTCCGCCCGAAGCCGAAACTATATTAAAACCAATAAACAAAGCCAGAATGACTATCCATAAATCTACTAAAAACTTCATTGTATTATGTCGCACTATTTCTTTAATCATATTTTTCATATTAAATTAATTATACACGTCTAATCAAACTTCATCACCTTCACATTACTACCGTTCACTGTCTCACCTACATATGACACATACGGCACACCCCACCTATCTATCGTCATATCAGTCCACCATGTTAAGTCGGGCGAGAAGGATTTTTGCCCAACATTTACCCAAGCCTTGCCATCGTATTTCATAACACTCACACCGTTTTGTTGTGTGTAACCATCGTTAGTCCCTGGGTCAGGGCCGTATGAAAACGACACATATGGCTGATTTTTGTAAATAGATAATGATGTAGTATATGCAACATTGTTTGCCATAGGCCCAGAAAAACGCCTTTGGCCAACTGGTATCCATGACACACCATTGAACTTCATAACTGTAGACTTACCATCTTGTACTAACCATTTACTGTTATCATGCTCGGTAAATGAAACATAAGGTACATTATTTGAATCAAATGCAATTTTAGTGTCATCTACCTTATTTGATGAAAGGCTAGAGCTGGCAACATCTATCCAGGCCTTGCCATCCCATTTCATAACAGCTGGCAACATCGTTGATTGCTCCACATATGTTACCCATGGCATATTTAAGTTATCAAATGCAATGCTTACATAGTATACTTCAGCACCTGAAAACCCAGGCCTACCAACCGTGACCCAATTACTGCCATTATATTTCATAACAGTGGCAAAATAACTTGTTGCCATGTCTTTGATTACAACATATGGATTGTTGTTCATATCTATTGCCATATCAATTTCTTCCACACCCATTAGTGAAAAACCGAGACTGCCAACAGGTTTCCACGATGAAAGATCCCACTCCATAACCGAAGCTTTAGGATTACCCCACATGTCAACATTAGCACTATCGACAAATGCCATATATAATGCCATATATTTTGAAGTAGCCTTCATTTCTAAATCAATACCATCAGCTCTACCTGGAGTGATTCCTCGAGCTGGTAATGGTGACCAAGTATCATTAATTTCATCATATTCCAAAACTGTCGCCGCATTACCAACAGTATCATCTGAAAATGCTACAAATTTACGGCTATGATCACTTGTTAAATCATTCACTATGGATGTCCCTCCACCAGTACTATTCATCCCACCTGTCGTACCCGTCTCGCTCCACATTTTGTTGTATTTCATGACGGTG
>Ga0155439_125_pt1 | contig 16488 bp, 15 predicted proteins | sample RifCSPhighO2_02_FD_111887 | JGI IMG/M metagenome (GOLD analysis project Ga0155439, IMG submission 111887) | Candidatus Nomurabacteria bacterium RIFCSPHIGHO2_02_FULL_38_15 | reverse complement strand
AAGTTCTTAATTAATTTAAAAGTAAATGCATATGGAAATCAACGTTTTTTCTGGGTTATGGCAAGTATCAAGGGGTGGCATTGTGGCCATTCCGTGGTTGATGATGAGTTTTAGTGTTGTTTATCACCTTATCATGTCATTAGTTTTGTTCTCTTTGGGTCGAAGCAATTCGATCGTAGAACAGCTGATAGGCAAAGGTGGTGGAATACTAAGACCGATTCCGTTTGTCGCAGTGAACCTGTTGGCGGCGATGTCGATTGTCAGTTCACTACAAAGACTTTTTGATACGTCGGATCGACTACCTTTATCAGGAATCCTGATATTAGGGGTATTGGCAATGATCTTTACCGTGCTTGCTGTATTGTCGTATATCCCTCAAAGGGTTATTGCGATAATTTACGCAGCAATGATTATTTTAATGGGCCTACTTATAACCATTGAGTTTGGCACATTAATTTTCATTGTTCCGGCATGCATCGGTTTGTTCATTGGGTACCTGGCCAGCATTCCTTTCGGTGATAGACTGTCCGCGTTCTTAACAAGACTTCTCCCTTAACCAATTTCGGTTAAGGGTTTTTTATTTTCGTTTTTAAATAAAAAATCCGCCAGGGGCGGATTAGTGTGGTGTTTTTGCGAACCTAAATTTGTCACGTGATTCTTTCTTGCGCATGGTTAAGTTAAAGCACGTCTGAGTGTTAAGCCAATATAGCTTGCGTAGTTCATCTAAACAATACAACATTCGGCCAATATGCGTTTCCAGACTATCAGTTTGCTCACCAGGCTTCTTCTTTTTAAAGCCATCAGTGTGCGAGACTTCGCGGGCAATACTACCAACTGATTGATGCAAGTATTTGCAAATTTTTTGGCGTGGCTCATTAACAATTTGGTTATAAACCAAATCAAGTTGTGGGTCTTTGGTAAGTACTGGGCTCAAATTTTTTGAATTTGCTAAACACATTAGCACAAACAAAACGTCGCCTAACTCTTTTTGAACTTCCTCAAATTTGTCGGTAAAAAAGTTTGCATCTAGCATGGCACTTTCCAGCTCCGCTACCTCCTCGGCCAGCTGGGCCATGATTTGAAACGGGGGGAAGTATTTCACCGCATGCTGTTTTTGCGATACCCAAGTCTCAACTCGGTTTTGCATTTTTTCTATTTTCATAATACTAAAGCTTTTAGCTAATATATACTTAAATAATTTTTAGTCAAATGCTATAATATATATATGTATACACGAGAAGTAGATATTAAAATGATTCATTTTTGCAGGCGGGTGGCAATGCCAGTATCGAGGTTCGGTTTATTTGTGGTATTTTTTTGGTTTGGGTTTTTAAAAGTTGTCGGTTTAAGCCCGGCTAGTGGCTTGGTACAAAATTTGTTTGAACAAACAATTGGCTTCATGAGTTTTAATAATTTTTTAATTGGTTTTGGCGTGTTTGAATGTTTAATTGGTTTAATGTTTTTGGTCAAAGGTTTTGAAAGGGTGGTCATACCATTATTATTTGTGCACATGATTACAACTTTTGGGCCGTTGGTATTTTTACCCACTGAAACCTGGAGTGGCTTTATGGTGCCCACACTTGAGGGTCAATACATTATTAAAAATCTAGCCATCATTGCCGCAGCCATTGGTATTGCCGCGCACTTGCACCCCATACACACACATCATACTATAAAAGCACACCAATCTTGACTATATGTTATGAAAGTGTTATGGTTAAAAAAACAAAGCACATGACAAAACTAAAAAAAAGCACATTAAAACAGCCACTCCTTTCGGATCTATTCAAAAAAATTGGTAAGAAGCTTGGTGTCAAAGTTTTTGTTGAAAAAGAATGGGGTATGGTCGGACGAATTTCTTATCCAAACGGCATTCACAGATATTTTCGCATAACAACCCTTGACTTGAATCCAGTGGGAGCATTTGAAATTGCTCGTGATAAAGATTATGCAAAACTTTTTATGAGCAACATGGGGTACCCTGTAATTCCAGGTAAAAAGTTTTACAGCAATGAGTGGGCGAAAACGATTAATTCGGACCAAATGATCGATAGGGCGTGGGAATATGCCAAGCAAATTGGATTGCCGGTTTTTCTCAAACCTAACAGTAAAAGTCAAGGCACTGGTGTGGCCAAAGTTTTTACGAAGACTGATTTCTATCAAACATTCAAATCAATTGCGCGAATTGATAATGTTATATTGGTTGAACAACCAATCCTTGGTAAGGATTATCGCATAGTAGTGTTGGATCGGGAGATTATTTCCGCTTATGAGCGAATCCCACTTACGATAATTGGCGATGGCAAAAGAACTATCTTGCAACTCCTTGAACGCAAGCAAGCAGAATACAAAAAATCAGGGCGTGAAAAAACTTTCCTAATAACTGATCCTCGACTGATTAAAAACCTCCACAGAGAGAAACTTGCCTTTGATTCAATTTTGCCAAAAGGGCAATCACTTCAAATGCTTTTTAATGCAAATCTTTCAGCTGGTGGAACTTCTGTTGATGTGACTGACAAGATTCATCCATTTTTCAAAAAAACTGCGATTAATTTGACGCGCGACATGGGGCTTCGGTTATGTGGTGTTGATTTAATGATTATCGGTGACATCACCATGCCTGCAAAGATTTGGTATGTTATTGAAATCAATGCTTCACCCGGTCTTCATCATTATGCTTCGCTCGGCAAAAAACAACAGGACATCGTGGAGAATCTTTACACCAAAGTCTTCAAAGTGATGGGCAAAAAGTAAGCACTCGAAAGGGTGCTTTTTTAGTGGTTTTTTGCTAAAGTATAGGCATGAAAGATAAGCAAGTCGCAAAAATTTTAAAGCAAGAATCCCTTCGGCAAAAAGGGGTAATTAACTTAATCGCTTCTGAAAATTATGTTTCCAAGGATGTTTTAGAAGCTCTTGGGTCAGAACTTACAAACAAATATGCCGAAGGATATTCTAAATTTCGTTATTATGGGGGAAATGAGTTTGTTGATAAGCTTGATGATCTTTGTAAAAGTCGTGCTTTGAAGTTATTCAAATTGAAGTCGTCAGAATGGGCGGTGAATATTCAAGCCTTATCTGGTTCTCCTGCGAATCTAGCTGTTATCTTTGGTCTTGTTCCAGTTGGAGGAAAGATTATGGGTATGGAGCTTGCACACGGCGGGCACCTCACCCACGGGCATAGAGTTTCTATAACTGGAAAAATTTGGAAACAAATTCCATATGGAGTAGACAAAAAAACAGAAGTGCTTGATTATAACGAAGTAAAGAAAATTGCACTAAAAGAAAAACCACAAATTATAATAGCTGGTTACACTGCATATCCGAGAATTATTGACTGGAAAAAATTTAGAGAAATTGCGGATGTATGCGGAGCTACGCTTGTAGTAGACATGTCACACATTGCAGGACTTGTGGCGGGGGGTGTTTATCCAAGTCCTTTTCCATATGCCGATGTTGTTACCAGTACAACACACAAAACCCTACGTGGCCCTAGGAGTGCTTTAATTTTTTCAAAAATTGATGAAAGAAATTTATCAAAAAAAATAGACCAAGCCGTTTTCCCAGGAATACAGGGTGGTCCACACATGAATCAAATTGCAGCCGTTGCTGTTGCTCTCGAAGAGGCCAAGAATCCTGAATTCAAAAGATATGTCAAGCAGGTCGTGAAAAATACCAAAGTTCTGGGTGATGAAATGAAAAAACTTGGTTGGAGAATCATTTCAAATGGGACTGATTCACACCTTATACTTATTGATATTTTTGGAACAATAGGAATGGGTGGCAAAGAAGCGAGTGATATTTTAGAGTATAACAATATCATTGTGAACAAAAACACAATTCCTTTTGATATGCGCAGCCCTATTGATCCATCAGGGATTCGCATTGGAACTGCTGCTGAAACGACACGTGGTAAAAAAGAAAAGGACATGATTGTGATTGCAAAAAAAATAAACCAAATTCTTCGTAACAAGAAATAATTTTATGATTGCCAATGGAAAGCTTATCGCTAAAAAAATGGAAGACGAATTAAAAAGAAAGATTGAAAAGCTTCCTCTCAAAAAACTTTGCTTTGTCATGTTTGGTGAAAATCTTGCAAGCACACAATTTGTCGGCATGAAAGTTCGCATGGCCGAGCGGTTGGGAATTTCGGCCACAGTTAAAAAATTTCCAGAAGTTTTGGAAACTAACGAAGTCTGCTCGTTGATTCAAAATATTTCAGCGCAAGGCTATAATGGTATTGTTGTACAACTGCCTTTGCCAGAGTATTTGGATACTCAAAAGGTTTTAAACAGTGTTCCATTTAAACTAGATATTGATATTTTAAGTGATCAAGCGAAGGCGTCTTTTGTACATGGAGATTCTGGTAAAATTCCTCCAGTTGCGCGGGCCGTTTTTGAAATTCTTGATTTTTATAACACCTCACTCAAACATAAAAATATCCTACTTGTTGGCAATGGGAAATTGGTGGGTGAGCCAGTTGCCAGCATGCTTACTCGTAAGGGTAATTTGTTTCATATGATCGACAAAAATTCTTCTGAAGAAGAAAAAATGTTACACCTAAAATCGGCAGACATTATTATTTCTGGAGCTGGATCATCAGGGCTTATTAAGCCAGATATGGTAAAAGACGGCGTAGTTTTGATTGATGCTGGAACGAGCGAACAGGCTGGTAAGCTTGTTGGAGATATTGATCCCGAATGCGCCCAAAAGGCATCTTTAATTACCCCAGTTCCTGGAGGAGTTGGCCCGGTAACCGTAGTATCTTTATTTGCAAACTTGTTAGATTAAAAAAGTATACTTAGTCCATAACCTCAATCGTCTTGCTACTAGTTTTATGGCCACGCACGATTTTGATTTTATTTATGGGTACATCAAAATGGATGGCTAGTATTTCGCGCACACTGTCGTTAGCCATATTATTTTCAGCCTTGGCTTTGACGCTAATATTTATACCCTTAGTGGTTTTTTCTAAACTATTATGTTTAGCGTGGGCTGTGACTTTGATTTTTACTAACATACATTTATTTATTGTGGCTTCCCCTCGCCTTTCAGGAGAGGGGGCAGGGGGGGAGGTTGGGCTTGGTAAATTTGGTCTATAACTTTAATAAATCAGTCAGCATTTTAGCCCATAATTTATGAGTATAAGTTACGATTAGGTAGGCTGGCAGGAAGATGGCGGCAAAACAAATAAAAAAGGCAATTTGCACGGCTTTAACAAAAATCGTTAAAATCACGTCCCAAATGCCAGTGGTTTTTTCAGTTAGTGCATTAAAATTCTCCCAAATCTTTTCCATACCCCAATTATACCGTAATTTATTTAAATTAACAGTTTATACATATTTGGGCCTGTTGCATTTATTTTTTATGATATAATAAAATACATATGGATAACTTGGCGCAAGATTTAAATAAAGCTAAGGGCACACCGCTTTCAGTTTTTCAAAATGAACTTTCAAAGTTCAAAGACACCCAAAAGCACAAAAACTTTATGTCTATGATTTTGCCACTAACAATCGTCTTTCTGATTGTTAGTAGTTTTTTGGTTTATCGCTACCTAACTCTTAAAAAGGAAACTAAATTAATGAACGAAAGTTTAGCCGCTATTATAAAAACCAATGAGGAGATTTTGCTTAAAAACAAACAAGAGGGTGTCAGGGTACCTGATGCAGTTATGGGTGCCACCTATAAAACTATTGAGGACACAAAACTTAATGGCAAATATGGCATTAGCCAAGAGGAATTGGATAAAATTAAAAATGCTAACCAATAAAATGTTTATGAAAATATTTATGCAAAACCAAAATACAAAAAATAATATCAAATCATTCACCTTGGTTGCCCTGCTTTTGGTTGGTGGTGTTTTTGTTACCGCACAGGGTATATATCTTGACCCAACATGTAATCCACCCGACTGTAATACGCCCGGCCCAATTGCTCAAAACGAAGTCAATCAGGAAAAATCCGGTGGCTTGGTAGCCTCGGGCATCATTAATAACCTGGGTGACGTGGTCAGTTTTGCCAATGTTGATGTTGGTCATAAGTATAATAGTGAGTATAAAAAGGATATTTTTTGGCAAAAGACTCCAGCCTATTTATTCGGCCCAACTTATTTTCAACAACTTTTTACAACAGCTAACGCTGAAAATGAACTTTGTATAAATCCTGACGGAAAGGTTATAAGTTGTGGCACTGCTCAGTTTGCTCCCATTAAAGATACTTATTATACAAACAACGGCGTAGTTGATTTTCCATCAGGTGGAGTAGAAGGCTGGGTTACTTATAAAATTGCACCATCTAGAAGTTGTGACACAATTGCCACGGCTGATACTGACTGGCCAAATGGTACAACTTTATCTGGCGAGAACTCAAAAAAGATTGTTTTTAATAAATGGGGTAGTTATGATCTAAAAATTGATTGTGATAGTGTGATTTACACAGCCACAATAAAAATCGGTGGTAAAATTATTCCAACAAATATTGGTTCAAATTTAACATACAATCTTAACTTGGGTGCTACACGCCAGGCTTATGTATCTGCTGTGGCGGGTGGGTCTAGTGGTGCAACTGACAAAACTCAAACTACCTGTGTTGACGGCTACATTGGTGGGTCAACAAGTGTTAAACTTCAGCAAGGTAATGCAGTTCAAATTGTTTTAAATTTGAATGGTGGTGGTAAGGCCATTGCGGGTGTTGGCTCTGGCTGTAATCCTACACCAGGTAGTGGCGGTAGTGTTGTGGTAAATTCACTGGCTTCAAGCTCAACAATTTCAAGTTTTAGTAATGGGGGTTATGCTGGCGATGGTGTAAAGGGTGGCTGTAGTGGTATTCCAGATTCAGAAAATAACTTTAATACTTGCAACACTAGCACTGTTTTACCTTATGGTCGTGGTGGTAGCGTTGTTGATGATCCAAATGGTAAGGGCGGCGGCGGCGCCGCCTATGCATCAGGTTTTGTTGACCTACCTGCAACTGGTAAATTATTGTTGTTTGTTGGCCAAGCTGGCGGTAAAACATTTTCAGGAAGTCCTAAGGGGCAAGACGGTTACCTTTCAATAACCTGGTAATCCCTAATAATAAATAAAGCTATGAAAAATATACTAATGAAAAAAATAAATACTTTAAAGCCCTTGATTTTTAGCCTAATTTTGTTGGGTAGTTTGGGTGTGGCTTTGGCCAATGGGCCGGCTTGGAGTGTGCCACCAACTACTGGTGATTCTTTACCACCAGTAAATGAGGGTACGGCACTGCAAGACAAAAAGGGTACACTATCAGTTGGTACACTTTTAAATACTGCCTTCAGTCCTTTGGTAACATATTCACCATTTCATGCAGGAATAGTTAAGTTTCATCCGTTTGAAAGCATACTAGAGGTCGAAACAAATTTTTATGGTCCATTGAATTTATATGGAATCGTGGATACTAATGCCACTACTGAAAAGCCACTATGTACACGAGGTGATGGTAGGGTCAGGCTTTGCTCTGATGTAGACTTTGAACCAGTTCAGGATATTTATTATACTGATACAAACACTGTAACATTTCCAACTTCAACAGGGGTTACTGGTGCTGTGAAGTTTGCAATACCCGGGGCTGTTACATGCACAACTGTACAAACCTCTGGTACTACTTGGCCAAACGGCACGAACCTAAGTGGTTCAAGCTCATCGTATGCTGTTAAATTCTACGACTGGGGTCGATACACACTTACAATGAACTGCAACAATAATAAAGCTTACTCCGTAACAATTGATATTAAAGGTAAAATAATTCCAGCAGCCGATGGGACTCCAAAAAAATTCTTATTTACACAGTCTAAGGTTCTTGAAATAAAAGCCCAAGGTGGTGGTGGTGCGTCTGGTAGAACTTATACTAACAATTATCTTTATTGTAGTGGTGGTAGTGATGGTCGCAGTGCATATGCCCATGTGACAACGTCAAGTACGTGGAATTCTTCTTCTGGCTCACTATATACAAGGCCGGCCCTGTATGAATCTGGGGCAAACCTTGTTCATGTTGGTGGTGGATTTGGTCCAGCCGGAGCCGCTTATTCAGCTAATTTTAATAATTACAGTGACTTTACAGTATCTAACGAAAGTCAATGCTTTGGTTCAGGTGGTAGTAAGCTATCTTATAATTCAAATATGTCTTCAGTTACGGCCACTAATGGTGGCGATGCTCGAGGTCATCAGGGTGGTTGTCCAGGTGCAAATTTGACTAGCTGTACTTCTTCAATGGATGGTTATGGGGGTTATGGAGAAAAAGGTGGCGGTGGCGGTGCTTATGTTTCGGGATTATATACCATCGCTGCCAATAACTACTTATATGTTTTCAAGGGTGCTGCGGCTCACAGTACAATGGGCACAGCTCCAAAGCCTGCAAGTATTATTATTGAGTGGAAATAGGTTTTTCTAAATAAATAATAGTTAAAAAATTTCAAAAGCCCCTTGCATTGCAAATGGGCTTTTGTGTATAATATTTCTATATGGAAAACTTATTGATTCCAACGACTGGGATTCGTAGTAGGTTTTTTAGATTTCTTAAAAAAGCTTTTCAAAGATCACTGATTTGTTTAGTGATTTTTTGTTTTAGTTTTGCACCACTTCCAAATACTATAAATCTTTTTGCCCAAGAGGCCGTCATAGACCAAGGTTCAAACCAAGCTCTACTGCCACTACCAGATGATCATGTTGATAGTCAAATAAATCCAAATGACATGGGCTTAGTTGGCCCCGAAAGTGAAGTAAGTACTGACATATCAAATTTGCCGACACTAGATAAATCAAGTCCTGACCAAAATACTCCAGAGGTTAGTAATCCCGAAGAGACCCCTGAAGATATACCAGAGAATCCAGATGAAATAATTAACCAAGAGCAAAGCCTTGAAGCCAGCAGTTCGGCCGGTTCAAACGAATACCCCGAAGGCAAAATTGATGGTATTCAAGCCAGCAAACCTAAAACTGACTTATTAACTGGGGCCATGGTTTATAATTACCCAATTGGCATACCGCCAGGCAGAGTTGGTATGACACCTGAACTGGAACTTGGTTATAATAGCCAAGAAAATGACAATGGCAGTGCTTTTGGCTATGCTTGGGGTGTAAATATTCCATATATTGAAAGAGTTAATAAAAATGGTTCTGAAAAACTGTATACTGAAAAGAATTTCACATCGTCACTCGATGGCGAATTGGTCGAAGTTGCGCCAAACACATATGCGCCACGAGTTGATAATGGGGCTTTTCATAAATATGAATTTGTAAATAATCATTGGGAGTTTACCGACAAATCGGGTATAACTTATAAATTTGGTACTAATACTAATGCACGCCAAGACAATCCAACAACGACAAGTCAGGTTTACAAATGGATGCTTGATGAAAAACGTGATTCAAATGGTAATTACATTAGTTACGAATATTACAAAGATGCTGGCCAAATTTACCCGTATAAAATAAAATATACCCAACACGCATTACAAGGCGGGATATTTGAAGTTGAATTTTTGCGCCAGGGTCGGCCAGATGAATATACTTCATATAAAACAACTTTTGAAGTTACAACAAAGTACCGTATTTATGAAATTCAAGCCAAAATAAATGGAACATGGGTTCGCAAATATGAATTGGGTTATACTGTTGGTGATAATGGCTATCGGTCATTGGTTGAATTTATAAAATATTCAGCTAAAGATAAAAACAGTGTTGTTACGACTTTGCCTCAAACAAAATTTACATATCAAAAAACTACTCCGGGCTGGACACTTGATAAAACATGGAAATTACCGGTAACTACGGGTGATGGATATCAGCACACTTTTGATGTTAAGGGTGATAGTTGGGTTGATATACTACAATCAGTTGATCGCTACGGGCAAGGTTTAACTACTGGGCCACATCGGTATGAAAAGTTATTATATAATCACAGTACAAACAAAAATTGGATTGCAGATCAAAATTTTAACATTCCAACATTCTTTTTAAATTACGAAGTTCGGGGTGGAGCCTATGGCCGAGTTTGGGATCAAGGTGTGCGCACGGCTGATATAAATGGTGACTACCTGACTGATATTGTGCAGGCGATGGTTGGCAACCCAAACAATACAAAAAAGCCAGTAATTTTTGCCAGCTATTTGTATGACAGGTCAAATGGTTTTGTTAAAAGTAATGATTGGCTAGCTAAAATACCTTTTACTGGCAGTGATGAAATACACGATTTTGGCACACATTTAGTTGATATTAACGGTGATGGTTTGCCAGATGTTATTCGTAAGCAGGGAAGTAATATTGGTGAACAATTAAATACTGGTTCAGGTTTTGCAAATATTACAACTAATTGGACTCCACCAACTGACCAGCTAACTTTTACAATTAATAGAATTGTTGATATTAATGCTGATGGTTTGCCCGACGCTATGCAGTCTAACTATATGCTGTCTCACAGCGCTCAAGCTTATTTGAATAAGGGCAACACTGGTTGGACGGGGAATAATTCTAATTGGGAAACGCCAATAGCTTTTGCCTATAATCATTACGACCAAGGCGTTCGGTTTATAGATGTTAATAGTGATAATTTAATAGACATTGTTATAGATCCAGCTAATCAAACCGGTGGTAATCGAGGTACATATTTAAATACAGGCAATGGTTGGGTTTACAGGCCAGTTTGGGATATGGTTACACCCCCTGGATCACTGATGGGTAGCCCAGTGATTATTGCCGATATTAACGCCGATGGATTTGTTGATTTTATGAGAACAATTAATTACATGATACCTGAAACAGAGGCTTATATAAACAATGGTAATAAAATTCCTGACCTACTGTCAAAAATTGAGTATGGTTCTGGCGGTAGCTCTGAAATAGTTTACAAAAAGTCCGCTCAATATAAAAACAGTTTGGGTAATTTATTAAATCCGGTTTTGCCAATGAATCTGAACACTGTAGAAAATATTATAAATAATGACGGCTTGAATAATATAGCTAAAACTAGTTACGAGTATGCTGATGGAGACTATTATTACAATGGGCCATTTGACCGCAAATTTGCTGGCTTTGGCAAGGTCACACAAATTAATCCCAATACCAGTCGCGAGGTAACCTATTACAGCCAGGCCAACTCTACTGATACAAATAATGGTGAATATGATGATAGTTATGCCAAAATCGGTAAAATTTACCGGACTGATTTTTTTGATGTAAATAATAATTTACTTAAACAAAGTACAAATAAATGGACAAGTGCACAAGTTGCAGGTGGCAATAATTATTTTGTATATGTTGAGCAAGTTATAAATAGGATTTTTAGTGGCAGTAATAGTTATGATACAGCCGAAACATATAATTATGATGTAAATACTGGTAATTTAATTGAAAAGATAGAGCATGGCAATGTTGTAGCAAGTGGCTATCAAAGCTTTAATGATATTGGTAATGACACTCGCCAAACCAGTTATAAATATACGGGCTGTGCTTCTACTGTATGTTTAAATTTGCAACTGCCCAGCCAAATTATTTTGCGCGATAGCGGTGGCACAAAAGTTTACGAAAAGAATTTATATTATGATAATTTAGGTTTTGGTTTGGCTTCAATGGGTAATAATACTAGTCAGTCTATTTGGGTTAGTGGGTCTAATTATCAAACAACTTCAAGTACCTATAATAATTTTGGTTTGGTCACCAGTATGACTGATGCTAAAAATAATACAACTAATATTACTTATGACCCACAAAATTTGTACCCCAACACAATTACGAACGCTTTATCGAAAATAACAAATTATACTTATGATTACAATACCGGGAAAGTTATAAAAAGTACAAATTCCAACGGTATGATTAACGAAGTTGATTGTGATGGTTTTGGTCGGCTACTGGCTGAAAGGTCGTCAAGCGATACCTCGTTTACAAATTTAATAACTAAGGTAACTTTTAATTATAATGACATAATGTCGGGAGGTGTATTGCCATATGTTCAAAAAAATACACATTATTCAAACACGCTGATGGGTACGGCATACAGTTTAATGGATGGTTTTGGCCGTGAAGTCAGGCAAGTTACCAATAGCGGTGGAGCATATATTGCCAACGACACAATGTATGACAATATGGGCCAGGTTTACAAAAAATCTTTGCCGTATAGTTTAACGGGCGTGCCTACAAATTACTCATTACCAATTAATGACCCAAGCATTATAACGACTATATTTTACGACGCCCTGGGTCGAACAGTCAGTATTAGTAATACACTTGGTACTACAATAAATAATTATTATTTAAATAAAACTACAAATATTGATCCCGAGAATCATCTCAAAGATGTTGTACGTAATGCCTATGGTAATATTGTAAACGTCGTTGAGCACAACGCTGGTAATACTTATACAACAGTTTATAGTTGGGACGTCCTGGGTAATTTAACAGGCATGACCGATGCCCTGGACAATATTAGAAGTTTTACCTACGATGCAGTTGGCAATAAACTATCCGCCACAGATTTGCATGAAATTAGTGACACAAATTATGGTGCTTATTCATATATATATGATGCAAATAATAATTTAGTTCGCAAAACAACACCTAATGGCGACGTTATTACGTATACATATGATGCATTAAATCGTATAACTCACGAATTTAATAATTCAGCCCCGCAAATAGCTTATACGTACGATTCTTGTACTCATGGCATTGGTATGTTATGTAGTGTTAATCGATTTGGTTCAGCTAAAAAAGATTTTACATATACTAATCGCGGGCTTGTGGCCACTGACGCCATTACCTTGGGTACTAAAATTTGGGGTAGTTCCTACCTGTATGATTTTGCCGGTAATGCTGTGCAAATAAAATATCCCGATAGTTCAAGTGTGCGTTACGGTTTGAATAATTTGGGCCAAGTGGTTGGTGTTGAGGCTCATCAAAACCCAGCCAGTTTATGGGCAGGCATTATTAATAATGTTATATATAATAATTTGGGCCAAAAAGAATCAGTCTTCTATGCCAACGGTCGTGTGCAAAATTACACCTATGATACAGCTAGGCAGTATCAACTAATTAAAAACAGTCTTGATGCGCCGGCAACCTATAGCTATCCAAAATTTATTGAAACAAATTATAAATGGAGCCCAACTGGCAATTTGACTGAAAAGGTTGAGAGTTTTGACCCTACCAATCCACAAAAATTTACTTATACGTATGATGATTTGTCACGTTTAATAGGTGTTATAAAAACTGTAAATTCACCACTGACTGGTTATACCGAAAGCTTCAACTACAATGCCATTGGAAATATTTTAAGCAAATCAGGTATTGGTACATATGCATATAATGGCACAGTGCCAGGTAATTATGCCAACCCAAATGCGGGTACAAATATTGGAGGCATTGATTATGATTATGATAAAAACGGAAACGTTGTGGGCTTTGGTACATCGCCTAATAATACGGTTTTGACTTATAACTATCGTAACGAATTGGTAAAATATGAAAGAACTGCTCCGCCTAATCCAGTCACAAACACATTTTTATATGATCATGCAGGTATGCGCATCAAAGTTGTTGATTCGGGTGGCACAACTTATACATCTAGTAAATATTTTGAGGAAAGTGGTACAATAAAAAAGAAGCACATTTATTTAGGCAGTCAGTTGATTGCCACAATTGAAAGTCCCAACCCATTAACCCAAAGTATTTATTATGTCCACCCCGACTATTTGGGCGGTACGCAATTAATTACCGATGGTGCCGGGCTATTAAAGGTCGAAGAAATAGAATATTATCCATTTGGGCAAATTTTACTTGATACAAAGTTCGGTGGTTTTGATCAATCACATAAATACACAGGTCATGAATATGATATTGATACTGACTTAAACTATATGCAGGCGCGGTATCAAGCAGGCTACGAAGGTCGATTCTTCAGCCAAGACCCAATCGTGCGCGAATTAGATAATTCAAAACTCGAAGCCCTTCTAATTGACCCGCAACGTTGGAACACCTATGCCTACGCAAACAATAATCCGTTGAAATATGTTGACCCAGATGGGCAGTCTGCAGTCAGTAATATTATTCAAAACATTAAAAATGGTTGGGCTAGTTTATTTAATGGAGAAATTAGTAAATCTAATGCTCATGTAATTGTTCCCGTATCTCAGCAAATTACTAAAACTGAACCAGTAAAAACTACGACTTGGGATCCAGTTACAGATAGAAGAATTTCCAATCTTGATCCTAGGGTTCAGCAACCAGCGACAAATTTTATAAATAATACTGAATCACAACTTGGTATTCAGTTAAGAGTTACTGATGGATATAGAACAATTGAAGAGCAGGCTAAGATTTACGCATCAGGAAGAACTGAGTCTGGACCGATCCTTACCAAGTCAAAGCCAGGGCTTAGTTATCACAACTATGGTCGGGCCATAGACGTTACCGTTGTTGAAAATGGCAGAGTTTATGCAAAACCTATTTCTCAAGATATTGTCAAAATTGGAGAAGGTCAAGGATTTTTTTGGGGAGGTGTTTGGAGTCCTCCAGATCGACCGCATTTTCAAATGTCTTTAGGCGAAACAGAAATGCAACTTTATCAAAAATATTTAAAGAATCGTTGAGTATATGAAAAACAAAAATTTAACAATTCTTAGTACAATATTTGTTGGATTAATTATTTTTACTGTTTATTTGTATCAAAAAGATAATATTTTTTTAAACAACACTATCAGTAAGGACTGTAAAGGCATAGGCCAATCTAGTACTTTAGCCCAAGTTAATTCGATCGAAAGCAAAAAAAATCAGTATGTGTCTGCCTCTAAAGATATATTCGGACAGTCAACTCAGGGTGGTGAGCAAATAGATTACAGTTTAAATGACCAACTTATTATAAAAGAACAGATTTTTTATGGAGAAACAGGTAAATCTGAAGCTAGTTATTATTTAAGCGAAGGAAAAGTTTTTTATTTTATTAAGAAAAATACAGAATATATTAATTCTATATACCAAGACCAAAGTGGCGCTGTTAAAAAAGTCGAATTAAAAGAGTTCTACTTTAACTCTAATCAGGAGTTATGCTATTGGTATTTTGATAAAGTATTACAAACAAATGACCAGGATACCAAAGAACTTATAGACTATCTTTTATCAGGTCTATAATTATGAGCACTTTTATTATTTAGGCTTAGTAAATCCCTTTAAAACACCACTTTTTGCATTTGGGGTGGAGAGGGTGTATAGTTTGACTATATGAATATATTTAAAATCCAAAAGTTTGATAAGGAAATAACTGACAAAATGGGCAATAGGGCCGTAGTTATTTTCTTGTTATAATAAAAACAAATATATGACGCCATACAAACACACTCAAATTGGATATTTAATGCTGGTTGCCACACTAGCTGTACTTGTGATTTTCGTATGGTCATATATTACAGCTCGGGCAGAACCCGTATCGTATTACTCCGGTACAAATTTTGCTATTACTTTCATAATGGTATTGATTGTATTTACTCTTGCGTCGTTTACTACACTAACAGTGGCTATTAATGAAAAATATTTGAGAATAAAATTTGGATATGGAATATTTAAAAAGAAGTTTTTACTTGAAGAAATTACTTCTGCAAGAAGTGTAAAAAATCATTGGTATTATGGTTGGGGAATAAGATTGTGGTTGTGGCCCAAGATGTGGATTTACAATGTTTCCGGTCTTGATACAGTAGAGATAACTATGAGAAATGGTAAAATATATCGTATTGGAACTGATGTGTCAAGAGAATTGGAGGTGGAAGTCAACAAATATTTAAACAACATTACAAAACTTGGCAAGAGCAATTAAGATCCAAACTTAGTGCTTGACATAAGTTTATGTCTTGCTATAATAAAAATGTATTAGATTAATTGAATTGGTGGGGGTGCGTAGTAAGTGTTCCTGGCATTTATTTGTAGATTCATAGCGCCCCCTTACTTTTGTTCTTTCGTCTGTCATTTTTTTAGATTTATACACATTTGTTTGTTAGCGCCCCCTGATTATTGGGGGCGTTTTTTATTGAGGTGGGTTGTGGTAAAATCAGGCCGAATTTAATTTCCAGAAGACTTTTTTATTTTGAAATACAAAATGATGATTATGACAATTTCTACAATCAAAAAGTAGCCAAATTCTTTATGAGAGAATCCCCAATAATTTAAATTACTGACCCAAGAATAAAATACAATAATTGCATCTATAATAAACAAGGCCATAATAAACTTTTTCCATACAATCGCACCTTTCCTTTCCAGTGTTTTAAAATTTAAAATTGCTAAATATCCTATCGCTATAAAGGCAAGTAAACTTGGCCACATTGCCAAACTTGCTTGACCAATGACTAGATCAACATTAAAAAGATACCTCACAACATGCATTACAGCAACGGCCGTAAATAATGCCGATGTGGCAATAGCTATATTTTCTTTTTTATTTGTGTTCATAATAAAAATTTAGATTACTTTTAATAACTTTATT
>Ga0155439_107_pt1 | contig 16762 bp, 15 predicted proteins | sample RifCSPhighO2_02_FD_111887 | JGI IMG/M metagenome (GOLD analysis project Ga0155439, IMG submission 111887) | Candidatus Nomurabacteria bacterium RIFCSPHIGHO2_02_FULL_38_15 | reverse complement strand
GAGCCTCCAAAAATCAAACCATCTACAAAAGAATGAAATATGAACAGGCACCCCAATACATATGAAAACTCCCTATGGTGATGATGCGAAAATATGTTCCAGTTTGATTTAGCCCTAATGAACTTCCTGACAGCAAAAATTATACCTAAGATTATTAAAATAATTAGTAACCAAAACCAAACGCTATGTTTTACAATTTCGTTTATTTCCCTAAAGGCCAATGTGGCCAAATAAGCCACTGAAAATACATGGAAAAAGTGCCCCCGATCATGCCCGCTTTTTGAGAAAAATAAGTACGCGATTAGCAATGAAGCTATTGGCGCTAATAAAAATATTGCAGTCATTATTTCCATACTTGGTGGAATGATAGCTTTTTAGTACGCATTTGTCAAAACGTAATATGTAAACTATTTAGGCATTTGCAAAATCAGTTTTTCAAGGCCTTTTTCAAAGTCTATTTTACCAAGGTGGGCGTCTATGCTTAAAAATAATACCTGCTTGTAATATGTATTTAAAGTATCTTTATCAAGTTTAATTAGGCTGGGGCTGATTTTGTTTAAAACAAAAGGTGACAAAGTTTTTTTAGCCCCGCTATCGCGAGCCATTGATAGTGTTTTAATGGCCCACAGGTACGTGCCGTGTAATTCCTCGGGACTGCTGATATTTTTAAGTCTTTGAAAAGCCAGCCAGGTTTTTTTAGTATCACCTGAAAAAAAGGCTTCAGACAGTAAAAAAATATTTGTAGCATCTTTGTTCTTTGAATTTTTTGCTGAGTTTTTTTCTTCGGTTTTTTGAACAACAAAATCTTGGGCTTTTTTAGGTAATGAAGTTTTGGCGCACAAACATTCAAAATAAAAATTATGGGGCGAATTGATCAAAAAGTCGCTACTTAAAATACTGGCTTCGTCTTTATTATTAGGATATTCAAAAATTAAATAATTGTTTTGGCTTTCAAAAATATTATTCTGTTTAGCTAAATCCTCAAGTATTACACTGTCAGGATTTTCAATATTTTTATAGGCCAGCTTCTTTTTGTTCAAAAAAGCTCGGATATCATCGCGGGTATGATTTATAAAGACAGAAATCATTAGATTGAAAGTCTAACCTTTTTTAAATAGGCTTCATATGTGGCGCCATACTTTTTCTTCAAAAGTTTTTGCTGTGTGGGTATAAAAATTAAGTGAGTTATTAAATAGGCCACAAATGTTGCCAAAACTAGTGCAACAGAATTAATAACTAGCGAAAATCCAAGTGACAGCAGGAAAATGCCCATGTGGGTTGGCGACTGCAAAAATTTATACGGCCCGTACATAAAATCATGCGGGGTAACTTCGCGCAATGAATGAACGTGCTTGAATTTGCGTGAGGCTTTTTGAGCCCATGAAATTAAGAGTGGACTTAAAACCATGCAGGCCAAACCCAAGTACTGCATACCAACATTAGTAAAGTTAATTTTGAAAAAGCCATCTAAAATAATACCCGCCAAAAGACATACCATATACACCATATACGACTCGGTCAAAACTCCGTGAATTGTTTTTCTAAGGCTTTGAGTTTGCATAGCTTGATTATTTCACACTACCCCAGTCTTTGGCAATACCCCCCGAGACTTCAAATTTAACCGGGATTTTACCCTCAAATAATCCAGGTGGCACAACGCCCGACATAACACCAACCGCATCGACCAAAAAATTATTAGCAATTTCGTCCTTGACTTCATAAGCCAACTCGTCATGAATTTGCAAAACGATTTTTACATCATTGTCATTGTATTTTTTTGCAATCAAGCTGTTTAGGGCAATCATGGCCAACTTGGTCATGTCGGCCTGCGTACCTTGAATTGGGGCATTTATGGCCATGCGCTCGGCCTGAGCTCGTAAAAAAGGCAACACTGATTTTATGTTGTTAAAAATTCGCTTGCGCCCAAACAACGTACGTGTAAAACCATTCTCACGTGCAAAGACCTTAACCGATTCCAAATAATTAGCCAATGTGGCAAACTCTTGGTAATAAGCGTCGTAAAAAATTTGCGCCTCAGCCCGGCTGGTGCCCAAGCCCTCGCGCAAAGCATTAACGCCCATACCGTACAAAATACCAAAGTTTATAGTTTTGGCGCTGCGTCTTTGTTCGCGGGTAACCTGGGCCTCAGGCACATGAAAAATCTTGGCCGCTACAACGGTGTGAATGTCTTTGCCACTATTGAAGGCCTCAAGCATGGCGGTGTCTTGCGAAAATAAAGCCGCCAGGCGCAACTCAACCTGGGCGTAGTCCAATACAACTAGCGAATAACCATCCTCTGAAATAAAAGCATTTCTAATAACTCTGCCCTTTTCAGTTTTAATTGGAATATTTTGCAAATTAGGATTTTTAGATGAAAAACGCCCCGTCACTGCCCCAATTTGGTTAAAGGTAGCGTGAATACGACCGTCAGTGCCGGCCAAAGTTGGCAAAACATCTAAATAAGTTGAAAGTAATTTTTGCAGTTCGCGATACTCCAATATTTTGCCAATTGCCGGGTGCAGGTCGCGCATTTTTTCAAGCTCACTTTCGCGGGTTGAAATTTTACCGCCGGCACTTTTTTTAATTTTAAGATTTTTGTTCAACTCTAATTTGTCAAACAAAATTTCAGAGACTTGCTTGGGCGAGTTAATATTAAACTCGCTACCTACAAGCCCGAAAATGCTTTTTTCTATTTCGTCTAACTCAGTATGATATTTTTTACTCAACTGTTCCAAAAGTTTTACATCTATTAAAATACCGTTGACCTCCATTTTTTCAACAATCCCAATCAGCGGCTGTTCAATGTGTTTATAAACATTCAGCACGCCCTCGGCCTCCATGCGTGCCAATAATAAATCCCTAATTTCGTTTTCTTTATCAGGCATGCTATTTAATTTAGCCACCTGCAAAACATTACCCCAGCTTGGGTCAACATAATCAGAGTAAATCAAAGTTGTCATTAGGGCGATGTCTTTGGGCACGGGCTTTTTTTCTATCTCTGTTTTAATTTCTTGTTCTTTTTTTATTTCATTTTTTGGCTCTGGATTTTGAACTGGTTGGCTTTGCCCATTTTTTAAAACATCAATTTTAGTTAGCAATGAGCGAAATTCTAAGTTTGTAAAAGCCCTGTGTAATTTTTCAACATCTAAATTTTTACGAAAATCACATTCATCAATTTTAAATTCAATTGGCGCATCATGCCTGATGGTCGCTAAAGTTTTTGAAAAAATCGCTTCATCCTGGCCATCTTTAATTAAATTAATTAGTCTGTCACTTAGTCCGACTTCGTTTTTAAATTTTACAATGTCTTTTTCTAAAGCTTTGTACATATTTTCAATCGTGCCGTATTTAGCAATTAAAATTGTGGCGGTTTTCTCGCCAATGCCAGCAATACCTATGATATTGTCAGAGGTGTCGCCACGTAGGCCTTTGTAGTCAGGTATAAATTCAGGCTTGAAACCATACCTTTCAACCACCATATCTTCGTTATATAAAATAGTTTCGCTCAATGTTTTTTTCAAAGTATAAACAAATACATGTGTGTTATTAACTAACTGCATGGTATCCATGTCACCCGAAGCAATGATTACTTCAATATTTTTATTATCTTTATTATTTTTTATTTGGTGCACGATGGTACCCAAAATATCATCAGCCTCAAAACCCGGCGCATCAAGAATCGGTATGCCAAAATCTTTGACCAATTCACGAGACTCAATTAATTGCGTAACTAGAATGTCGTCGGTTTTTTGGCGGGTACCCTTATAGGCCTCATAGGCTTCGTGGCGAAAGGTTTTTTGAGGTAGGTCATACGCGGCCAAAATATAGTCAGGCTTTAGGTCAGCAATAATGCGCATAATCATTGTAGACAGGCCATACAAGGCGCCCGTAGGCTTGCCACTACTGGTTGTAAAGTCGGGTATGGCATGATAGGCCCGGTGAATAATTGCATGCGTGTCTAGTAATACAAGCCTTTTTTTAGCAGTATTTATTGATTGTTTTAAGGGTTTTTTCGATACTTTCTCCATAGTCCCATTATAACCTACTGTAGTGAAATATTCCTTTTTTCAGAATCTTCAGAGTTATGTAGAATTTCAATATATTTTATATTTTCAGGCAAAATATTTTTTATATTTTCAGGCCATTCAATAAAAATTAAAGTATTAGGTAATTTAAAATAATCTTGTAGTTTTAGATTCTTGTTTAAGCTCTGAACATCCTGTTTATTATTTTTATCATCAACATCTATTCTATATGCATCTATGTGTATAAATTTTTTAAACATACTATCGGCGGTTTCGTAAATTTTCATAATATTAAAAGTCGGGCTGACTACTTCATTTACCACACCCAATTTTTTGGCAATAATTTTAGCCAATATGGTTTTACCCGCTCCCAAATTACCAACCAAGCCAACAATCATATTATTGCCACTACCCTCTGCACCAGGTCTTGCCTGGTGCAGATTAGGTTGCTTTAAAATATCAAAAAGCTCGTTTGTCATACTCTCAAACTCCCCTAAATTATTCGTTTGCCAAGACTTTTGATCAATATTTTTCATATCCTTAGTTTACTACAACTAATAGTAAAAGACCCCCTCCCAGCCTCCCCCTTATCAAGGGGGAGGTGCTGAGCTTACATCAGTAAGCGAAGCGGAGGGGGTCTTTATCTTTATTGCTGTCGGGTTTCTTGAGTAGTTTGGTAGGTTGTTGTTTTGGTACCTGTTTTGCGAGTACGTTCGTAAACAGTACGGGCAAGCAAGACTAAGGCTAAAATCAAAATTATTAGCAGTAACCAACCCGCCAAAGTTGTGGGCAAAAATGCTCCACCAAAGAAGGCCAGGGCTGTACCATTTACATTACAATCACCAAAGTTATGAATAACATAGGCGATGGCCTCTTCTTGGGCCAATGTGTCGGGGTTAGTGTATGACAATGACAGCGACGTAACCACTGAGTCTTTACCACGCGCAATTGATAGTGCACGAACCTCAACAAATAGCTTGCCACCTTGGCCAGGGTTTAATGTACCCAGGCTGTAAACCAAACTACGATTATTGTTTGAATAAGTCCCGCCATTGGTTGACTTAACATATTCAAGCTCGGTTGGAATTCGTATTTCAAGCACGGCGTTAGTTAAAGTTTTACCTGAAACATTTTGATAAATAATTTCGTAGTTAAACTCATCGCCAACACAAGCATTTATATTGTTGCCCGCATTTAGTGTTGTGTCAGTTACGCGAAGCGCAACTAAACCAGGCACTAAATTATTGGCGACCATTAAATTAACCTGAGGTGCAGTAGTTACAACTGGAACATTACGGTAAATTGTTTGCACAACTGTTCGAACAGTTGGTGGGACAACAACAACAGTGCCGGCAGTTTTGAAAGTTTCTACCCCTCCACTGCGTTCAATGCCTTGGGCATTACGCACCATCGCCCGGTAGAAATACAGTGTGCCAGGCGTAAGGCCACTTAAGTTATCAGCCACAACCGCATTGTTAGCTAAACCAATTGGTTGGCTATTTGTACGACTTGTCATGTTGACTGTTTTGCCCCATTCGTACCAAGTAATCGAATCAACACCGTTGGCTGAAGCATTGCTATTTAAACGAGCACTTGTTTCAGTTACGTAACTGGCTGGATTAGTAATAACTGACGGGCTAGTTTGTGTTGGCTGACAGTAAGGTTGGCAAGTTGGTGGGTAAATTGGAGGATAGACTGGATTACAGTTTGGATAACAAGTTGGGCCCGATTGACCAATAACTTGATACTTTACAACTATTGCACCCTGCGTATTTAAATTTTGGGTAATTTGACCAAGTGATAATCCAGAGCCATTAGCAATTTGATTGACGTTGCCTGAAATATCAACTTGACTGCGGTTGCCCATACCATCGTTTCTAAACCATGTGGCTGAAACTGGATTCAAGGTAAAAGGCTGTGAGCCATTTATACTGACCTGACCGATTGAATTACCAGCTGATGAATACACACCACCTGAAATTATTTGGCTACCACCGGTACTGTTGCCACCAGTTAAACGCACAACAGCGTCGTTAACATTGGCACCAGCGCGATAGTAAACTTGGACTGAAACAAAGTCACCACTGGTAACATTTTCAGTTGTTGCATTAGTACCGGCAAATTCGCCACTTTTAGCAACCTTTAAAACTTGAATGTCGTTAACCCAAACTTGAGCTGACGCATTAAAGGCCAAACCAAAGACGAAAACCGCCATGGCAAAGGCTGTTAGATATTTAATTGAATTTTTTATAATGTTTTTCATATATTTACGTAAAACAGAGTAATTATTAATACTGTATTTGACTATGGCATTATAACAAACCCAAGTGAAAAAGTCAAGCTTTTGTACGGCTTAATTTTGGACAACAAAAAACCCGCATCATTGTGTGATGCGGGGGTCGAAAAAGCTTTTGCGGTTGTGATACTACCAAACCTTGCCTTCAATTGAGTTGAAGTTTGGATTAACACCAAAGGCGTTGCCCTGAATTGGGTTATAGCCCACAGTATTACCAGTGTTACCTTGAATTGGTGGGTAAATAGCTGGTCCAGTGTTGCCCTCGATTGGCGGATAGTATGTTGGTGTAACCGGTGGAGTAACTGGTGGTATATATGGTGGTATGTACGGTGGCTGCTGATAGTAGTAACCCGGCATTTGCTGATAATTGCTCATCTGCGCCTGACTCATTTTATACTGCCTGTCCATGGCCCATAGCTGAATACCTGTGGTTAAAACTTGCCCAACGACCATTGCACCAATCATCACCCACATCTCACCATTTCGCCTGTCTTTAACGACAGTTGGTGACGGGTTTGTTGTCGTAGAGGTGTTGTTAATGGTTATGTTATTATTTGACCCATTAATCGTTGGCGTGCCAGTATTGTTCACTGGCGCATCATACGGGTTAGGGATAGGATTATACCCGACCGTGTAATACCCTGGCGAAATTGGGCCAGGAGGTGTGTAGACGATAGCTGGTGGTTGTGCGGTAACTTTTTTAATAGTATACTTGTTGCCACACAAAAGTGAGAACCCGGGTAGAGTTTCATACTGCCCGTCTGAACCATCCACCTCGTTAAAGGTGTTTGGGTCAAGACAAGCAGATATTTCACCCGGCTTGTTTTCCCGTAGCCAATCGCTGGTAATTGCACCTGTCGTTTTATTCACTCTATCTAACAGTAAGTCGCCATTATTCCAAGTTAGCTGTTCATCTGCACAATGATTGCGCAAGATGTCAGAAAAGTACGGACGAGCAGTAGCTATGGACGTAAACGTGGGCAATTGAAAAGTGTGCCCGTTAACGTCCAAAACCTTTTTAACTACCAACTGCGTATTCCAGCCCTTCAACAAATTGTTAATAAACGTCAGTGTGTCGACGTTTTTCACCAAAGCCATCTTGCCCTTATCCAGGTCATTGGCTAGTTGTGTTGTTGAGGTATACGCCTTTGTGAAAAAGGCGGTATGGTTGCTTGCAAAAGCTTTTGTGCCTGAAAGCATAACCGCGGCTACCGCGATTATTGCCAACAGGACTTTTTTCAAAGGACTATTTCGTGTCATTTATCTGTATGTATTAACTACTAGGATTATAGCAAATGTGTAGAAAAAGTCAAGGGGATGCATTTTGTCTGCAAATTTAGCACTACCTCACCCCCGACCCCTCTCCTGGCAAAAGGAGAGGGGTGTAGCGAAAGTCCCTCGCCTAATCAGGAGAGGGATTTAGGGTGAGGTGGGGTTAAAAACTTTCTATGTTATAATTTACGCATGACAATTCCTTTTAGTGATGAAAAATCTAAAAGCAAAATCAGTGACTCGGTTTTGAAAGAAGAGGAGCAATTAGTTGAGGCCGTGGCCCAAAGTAATTTTGGTATGCCTTATATTAATTTGGCTGGCATGCCCATCGAGGCTGACTCACTAAAATACATTCCCGAGGATATGGCACGTCAAGCGGGCCTGGCCCCCTTCAAGGCCGGTGGCAAACATATTCATATTGCGATTCGCACACCTGAAAATAAAAACTTAGAAGCAATTAAAAAAAGTTTAGCCGACCAAGGAATGATCACTCACTTTTACCTGGCCAGCCTAGCCAGCCTGAATCGTGTTTACGAAAGATATGCCGAAATTTCGCATGCAACTGTATCGCGCGAGGGTGGCATTGATATTTCAGGCGAGACGCTGGCGCGACTAGGTGCACAAATTAAAACCATGCAGGATGTTTCCAATGATATTAATGCTGTGGCTAAATTAAATGACCTGCATTCAACATCAAGGTTGTTGGAAATTATTTTAGCCGGCGCCATTATTGTCGGCGCATCAGACATTCACATTGAGCCCGAGGAGGATTTTATTCGCCTACGTTATCGGCTTGATGGTGTGCTTGAGGAAATTGCCCAACTAAACTTGGCAAAATACCATTTAATAAATTCACGCTTGAAATTACTTTCAGGCCTAAAGCTAACTCAAACCGATACGGCCCAAGATGGGCGCTTTAGTATTTTTTATAAAGATGAAGAGATTGGTATTCGTACATCAACCGTGCCCGGCGCCTATGGCGAAGGTATCGTCATGCGCCTACTTGACCCTAAAACGACCCAAGTTAAATTTGAGGACTTGGGTATTGAGCCTAAACTTTTTGCCATCCTGGACGAACAAATAAAAAAACCTCATGGCCTAATTTTAATTACTGGCCCCACAGGTAGCGGTAAAACGACAACCTTGTATTCATTTTTACGTCGCATTTATTCAAGTGAAATTAAAATTATTACAGTTGAAGACCCTATTGAATACCACCTACCAGGTATTACCCAAACCCAGGCCGACACGGTTAAGTACGCTTTTGCCGATGCCGTCAGGTCAGCCGTGCGCCAAGACCCCGAGGTGTGTATGGTTGGCGAAATTAGGGACAAGGAAACAGCGGGGGTTGCCATAAACTTTGCCTTAACGGGCCACATGGTTTTTTCAACCCTGCACACCAATTCAGCCGCGGGTGTTATACCGCGCCTAATTGACTTGGGTGCTAATCCTAAAATTTTAGTCTCGGCCTTAAGTGTTTCAATGGCCCAAAGATTGGTGCGCAAACTATGTGTTGAGTGTAAACAAAAAACCGTCTTGGGTGCCGATGCTGAAAAACGAATTACAAAAATAATAAATTATGCTCAAAAAAATGGCAAAGATTTTACAAGTTATGATATTAAAATTAATTCACCTTTTGAAGTTTATGAACCAGTTGGTTGCGATAAGTGTAATTTTACCGGCTACAAGGGCCGTATTGGTGTGTTTGAAGCCATACTCACCGACAATGCCCTGGCCGAACTAATCCCCACTTCACCATCTGAACATGAAATTGAAAAAATCGCCGACAAGCAGAATATTTTAAATATGCGCGAGGACGGCGTGGTTAAATTATTAAAAGGTATTACCTCGTACGAAGAAGTCCTTGGCGCCATTGATTTAGATTTTGAGGAGTAGAATTAAAAAAACCGCCCATTATTTTAATGAGCGGATAACGTTATCTAGGATTCTTTTAGTTACTTTCCAAAACATGCCAACCAAGAAGCGCTAGTGCAGTATTTGCATTCTCTTTTTGTAAAAACCCCTCAAGGTTAACAACATCGTTTCCGTTCTTAATTTCCTGAAATTCGATTACGGAATTACCGCAATATGAATCCGATCTACTTATGTAACTAGGACACCAAAATGAAACAAAATATTTTTTCATAATTTTATAGAGCAATTTGTGCTTCTTGAAGTATAGCACATCTACAAAATATGTCAATGGCATACGGCCTAGGTTGACCTTGTGCCCAAAAAGAGTATGATGATGAAAATTGTTCACTAAAAAGATTTTTATGAAAGATGAAGAAAAATTGGCAAATTTCCTATTTGAAATAGGCTCTTTGCGTAAAATTAATAGATCACACAGACAAACTCTTTTAACCAACGATGACAGTGACAACATCGCCAGCCATTCGTACCGAGTTGCAGTTATAAGTATATTCTTGGCTCAAATGGAACAAGTGGATGTAGGTAGGGTTGTATTAATGGCGTTGAGTCATGATTGGCCCGAGACTAGATCGGGCGACCACAACTGGGTACACAAAAGACATGTCGCCATCAATACACTTGAAATTATTCAGGCTCAAGCACAAACGTATTCTTTTCCAAGCCTAACTACAACAATAGAGGAATATGAGAAAAGGCAATCAAGAGAATCAATGGTTGCGAAAGACGCCGACACACTTGACCAGTTACTCTTATTAAAGGAATATGAGTGGCAAGGAAACAAAGAGGCAACATTGTGGCTTACGGGTAAGTCTAAAAAAAGACCTTATGCTTGGTTAGAAAGATTACACCTAGAATCATCCAAGCAATTAGGTAGGTCTATTTATGACACTAACCCGTCGGATTGGTGGAAAAATATTTACACCACGACAAACCTTTCATTTGATAAGCCAATAGATACTGATGAGCAGTCACCCATTTAGCCACCAATTGGTGGCTTTTTTATTTAGATTTTGAGGAGTAGGCAAATAAAAAAAGCACAAATCTCTAAACGGCCCTCGCGATTATATTTAAAAGCGAGTAGGAATGCCTTAAAGGATAGTTCCAGTCGAGACCAGAACGTCCTCTTTGATATCCCCTGGGCCGGAGCTGGCCACTTAGAGAGTTGTGCCTTCTTTGATATACTAGGGGTAAGCAGTTTTAACAAATTTTTAAAACTCGTTAAAAGTAAACATTACCTAGGTTATCGGACTTCTATTATAGCAAGCTGATTTTTGTTGTCAAGGTTGACGCATATCTAAAAGCTTGTGGGTAGTGTGAATATTGTGGACAAAATGCCTAAAAAAACCCCTTTAAATAATCAAATAAATAGCCAAAATACCCTTGAAACCGAAGGTTTTTTGGACAGTACCCTGCGCCCCAACACCTGGGCTGAATATATTGGCCAAGACCATATTAAAGAAAATGTCAAAATCCTTTTATTAGCGGCCAGTCAGCGTAACCACCCGGCCGAGCATCTTTTATTTTATGGGCCACCAGGCTTGGGCAAAACAACCCTAGCCCACCTGATTGCCCGCGAAACCGGCCGACAAATTCGTATAACTTCAGGCCCGGCGATTGAAAAAGTTGGCGACTTAGCCTCTATATTAACCAATTTACAGCCAGGTGATATTTTATTTATTGACGAAATTCACCGGCTAAACAAAATGATTGAGGAAGTTTTATACCCCGCCATGGAATCGGGCGTATTGGATATTATTATTGGTAAGGGCCCATCGGCGCGCACAATTCAATTGGACTTGCCTGCTTTTACATTGATTGGCGCCACAACCCGCGTAGCGTCATTGTCGGCACCACTTCGGTCGCGTTTTTCAGGCGGAGCATATAGGCTAGAGTATTATAGCCAAACCGAATTAATGCAAATTGTTGAAAGGTCGGCTAAATTATTAGGCCTTGAGGCTGAAGCTGAAGCGATTTTAGAAGTCGTTATTCGCAGTCGTCAAACTCCACGCACAGCTAATTACTTTTTAAAACGTGTGCGCGACTTTGCCCAAGTTTACGACAAGCCTACAAGTAAAGAAGTAGCCAAGCAAGCATTAGACATGTTAGGTGTTGATGAACATGGACTGAATCAGTCAGACCGAAAGTATTTAGAAGTTTTAATTGAAAAATTTAATGGGGGCCCAGTCGGTGTGCAAACATTAGCTCAAGCGTTATCCGAAGAAGAATCAACCATTGAGGATGTAGTTGAACCATATTTAATCCAACAAGGCTTTATTGAACGTACCAGCCGAGGTCGAGTTGCAACCCCTAAAGCCCGCACGCACGTATCATGATAATTTTAGCGATTGACCCCGGATACGAACGTTTAGGAATTGCGGTTTTAAAAAAAGACGCAAACAATAAAGCGGTGGAAGAAATTATTTTCTCAGACTGTTTTAAGACCAATTCAAAAACAGAACATATTGAAAGGTTATTTTTGATTGGCCAGAAGCTTGAAGAAATTATTTTAAAGTATCAGCCAGAGTTTTTAGCCACCGAAAAATTATTTTTTAGTGTGAATAAAAAGACAGCTATGCTGGTAGCTGAAGCCCGAGGCGTCATCTTGTATTTAGCAAAAAAGTATGGTTTAAAAATAAATGAATTCCACCCGAGTGCTATTAAAATTGCGATTACTGGGTCAGGTACAGCCGACAAAAAAGCTATCTATTTTATGGCCAAAAAACTAATTGACCTACCAAAAACCAAAATGCTAGACGATGAAATTGACGCGATTTGTATTGGCTTAACTTTTTTTGCCCATTTTAGGTAAAAATTGATTAAAAAAACTTGCAAAGTTTTTTTAATCTTGATATAACATTTCATAATTATTAATTTATTAAAAAATTATGTACGACGAAGAAAAAGATATTAAAGACATCAATGAATTAGACACCGACGGCGTTCTGCCAAATAAAATTAATCGCTTTAGTGATGAGGCGTTTAAAACTGGCGACGAGGAGGATTTAGAGGTGCCAGTTGACGAGGTTGTTGATGACGAGTTCTCGGTTGGCTTTCAAGCTGATGCCGACGAGGAGCGAGAATCAAGCGCTGGTGAAACTAATTAATTTTTTTAATTCAGCACAAAAACCAAGCAAAAGCTTGGTTTTTGTGTTAGAGTATTTTTATGAAGAAACATACAACATCTGTATCAAAAAATATGCTTTTGGGGTTTTTGGGTTTAATTTTTGTTTTTATTGCGGTTACAGTGTTGGCTTATAGTCAAATGAAATTGCCAGATTTTAATAATTTTATGGATTATAAAATTAGCAACTCAACGAAAATTTACGACCGTACGGGCGATATTGTTTTATATGACCTACAGGGCTCCGTCAGGCGCACTGAAATACCCTTGAACAACATGGGTGAGAATTTAAAAAAGGCCACAATTGCAGTTGAAGATGAGACTTTTTATACGCACAGTGGCGTACGCCCAAAATCGGTTGTCAGAGCTATTTTTAAAACCTTAACCACGGGTAAAAAACAGGGTGGCTCAACCATAACTCAACAAGTTGTTAAAAATGCAATTTTAACACGTGATAGAACTATTTCAAGAAAATTGAAAGAGTGGGTATTGGCTATTCGGATTGAAAGCACATTAAGTAAAGATCAGATACTAGAAATTTACTTAAACCAAAACCCTTATGGCGGTGTAACTTATGGCGCCTACGAAGGAGCGCACGGTCTTTTCAATAAAGACCCAAAAGATTTAACTTTGGCTGAGTCAGCTTATATGGCAGCTATACCTAAGGGTCCAAGTATTTATTCACCATATGGTGAAAATAAACAAAAACTAGAAGACCGTAAAAATTATGTTTTAAAAAGAATACTAGACACCGGGGCAATAACAAACGAGGAGTATGAAAGTGCCCTGGCCGAGAAAGTTGTATTTTCACCAGCCGAAAATCGCGGCGTGAAGGCCAACCATTTTGTTTTTTATATTAAAAAATATTTAGCTGAAAAATATGGCGAGGAAGCCGTTGAGAGTGGTGGGCTTTCTGTTTATACAACCCTAGATTATGATTTACAAAAAAGGGCCGAGGAGATTTTAAAAAAACGGGCCACTGAGGCTGAAAAAGTGTATGATGCTGGAAATCAAGCCCTAGTAACTATGGATCCTAAAACTGGGCAAATATTAGTTATGGTTGGTTCGCGCGATTATTTTAATAAAGAAATCGACGGAGCCTTTAATGTCGCCACTGCTAAGCGCCAACCCGGCTCAGCCTTTAAGCCGGTTGTTTACGCCAAGGCTTTTGAAAAAGGCTATACTCCTGAAACGGTTTTATTTGACGTAGCAACTGAATTCAATACTGGTTGTCCACCATGGGGCAGTGAAGCTAAAGAGTGTTATAGTCCAAGTAATTTTGACGGACTGTTTCGCGGACCAATAAAGTTACGTGACGCATTACAACAATCAATTAATATACCCGCGGTTAAGCTTTTGTATTTAATTGGTATTGATGATGTTTTAAAAACTGCTAATGATTTAGGGATTGAATTATTAGGTGATAAAAATCAATATGGCCTATCATTAGTTTTGGGTGGTGGCGAAGTATCGCTTTTAGATATGGTTCATGGTTATAGTACGTTGGCCAATAAAGGTAAGTTTATGCCAACAACTGGTATTTTGCGTATTGTTGACGCTCGGGGTGGTATTTTAGAAGAGTATGTTGATACTGAGGGTCGCCAAGTTATTAGTGAAGATGCAACTAAAACCCTGGCTAGTGTCCTGACTGATAATACTGCCCGTACACCAACGTTTGGGGCAAACTCAGCTCTATATATCCCAGGCTTTCAAGTTGCAGCTAAGACGGGCACAACAAATAATAACCGGGATGCTTGGCTAATTGGTTACACACCAAATATCACTGTGGGGGTATGGGCTGGTAATAATAATAATAAAGAAATGAAAAAGGGTGGTGTGGCTATTGCTGGGCCTTCATGGAATGAGTTTATGCGCTATGTACTGTCAAAATACCCAGCCGAGGTTTTTGAGGAGGCCCCAGTAATAAATACCAGCATTAGCCCAGTGCTTCGTGGCTCATGGATGGGCGATGCTTCAAAAATTATAGATTCACGTACAGGCCTTTTGGCTGACACATCTACACCTATTGAATTTAAAAAGGAAGTTATTACTGCAAATGTCCACTCAATACTTTATTGGGTAGATAAAGACAATCCCCTTAATGCCAAGCCGACTAATCCATATAATAACCCTATGTTTAAGAATTGGGAGTATGGTGTACAAAATTGGTGGGCAAAAAATAGCGGACGCTATGGTGACAGTATGACGTTGGATTTAAACATAAACACCAACCCCAATAAATCCGACGTGGTTATCACAACAAATCCTTACACAATAATCACAAACTCAGTCTTAATTTTTGACTATTTATTTACATCTAATAATAAATTAGTAAAAACTAATGTGTTTTTAAATGGTAAATATTTAGGTGAAACCAAAACTAACAACTTTTCAAAACCAATTAATCCAGACCAAATATTAGAGCAAAACTCACTCACCCTTATAGTTGAAGATTCATCTGGAACATCAACCTCAAAAACAATTTATTTTTAATGTGGTTTGAATTTTAAATTAAGTCTATAAAATTTAAATTAAGCTTATTACTAATTTCATTTAAAATATTTTTTTTATGTAAACCAATTTTATGTTTAAAAATTGGTTTTGTTTTTAGGTTTAATTTATTACCGACAAAAATAACTTCGGTGTTTTTTAGTTTTATATTAGTAATTAGAAAAACTATTTCTATAATGTTTTTTCTAACTAAAAGTTTTTGATTTTTTTTATTTAAAATATTTTTTAAATAAATATTTATTTTTTGCATTTTTTATTTAAGTAAAGTAATAAACCTATCTATTTAAAGGCATTATTAAATATAAAAAATCTTGATTGTTAAGACCTTTTATAACTAGTGGTTTATTAGGTGTGGTTAGGTTTAATGTAATTATTTGTTCATTTACTGACTGGAAGCAATCTAAAAAATATCTATGGTTAAAATTTATTAATAAACCCTCACCTTCTATTTTAGCTTCAATAAGTGACTCTATTTCACCAGATTCATTATTACCAGCATAAATTGAAAGGTTTTTATTAATACTATCAATATTAAACTTAATATGATTAAATTTATCAATAAAAGCATTAGAAAGCCTGATGTTTTTTAAAACATCATCTTTTAGTAGAGTTACTTTAGTTGTGTGATTAGTAGGTAGAATTTGTTTATAGTCAGGAAAAACTCCATCAATTAGACGTGTTGATAATAAATATTGATTTTTAAGATCCGAGAAAGTTAGTTGGTTTTTAGTATATGAAACAATTAAGTTATTTTCCCACTCTGACACAATTTTAATTATATCCGGTATATTTTTTACCGGAATTAGAAAGGAGATATTTAATTCTTTTATATCTTTAAAGGGGGTCTTTTTTTCGGCCAATCTATAACCATCAGTTGCCACAGCAGTTAGTGAATTATTATTTGAGTAAATATAAACACAAGCCATTTCTGGTTTAATATCTGACTGTGAAGCGCTCCAAAAAGTTGTTTTTAATAGCTCAATAAAATCTGTTTTATTGATGGAAAAACTCTTGTCACCACCAAATGGTATTGCGGGGAAATCTTCATGTGGTGTGGTTAAAAATTTAGCGGTTGTATTTTTAGTTGAAATTATTAAAAAACCATCACCTTCCTCTAAAGCTACAATTCCATCATCATTTAGATTTAAAATAACGGACGCAATTATTTGAGCTTTTATTGAGATGGTTCCCTCCTTTTTAACACTAGCTGGTATGGTGGCACAAAAACCAAGAGATAAATTAGTTGATTTAACTTCACAAGTATTATTTTTGCAAGTAAATATAATTGTTTCAAGGGCTGGAAGAGTTGAGTTTTTACTAGAAACTTTTTCAGCAAATGAAACTACTTTTTGTATATCTTTTATATTACATTCTATATACATAACATTATTTATATTATAGGTCTGTTAATTTGTTGATAAACTATTTTTATTAATCCCTGTAAACTTATTTAAAGAATTATTTTGTGGATTCTACCTGAATAAGATTTTAATATCTTCTAACTCTTTTATTAAGTTTGGGTTATTTTCTAAATCTCGCTTAATTTTTTCACAGGAATGAATGACGGTTGTGTGATCTTTTCCACCTAATTTTTGACCAATAAGT
>Ga0155439_122_pt1 | contig 28334 bp, 30 predicted proteins | sample RifCSPhighO2_02_FD_111887 | JGI IMG/M metagenome (GOLD analysis project Ga0155439, IMG submission 111887) | Candidatus Nomurabacteria bacterium RIFCSPHIGHO2_02_FULL_38_15 | reverse complement strand
GGGTGAGGTAAAGGGGCTGGGTGCTATAATACTATTATAATAATTGCAATGCAAAAATATATTCAAAAAAATTTAATAAAATCTATTTTGATTGTTTTTATTGTCAATGCCTTGGCTACGTTTTTTCATTGGTACCGTTTAATTTGGTGGTTTGATATGCCGATGCATTTTATGGGCGGCTTTTTTATTGCTTGGTTGGTTTTAATGCTTTACGGCAAAATGAAGCCAGGATTTGTTTTGGATAAATCAGTAATTAAAAAAGTCATAATTTTTAGCTTTTTAATCGGTTTTGGTTGGGAGTGGTTTGAGTGGGGGGTTGATTTGTACACGGGGGCTCAAAGCATGCATTTGCTTGATTCATACTCAGACATATTCTTTGATATGGCGGGGGCCTATGTGGCAATTTTTATGCTAAAATATAAGTATGGAGAAAAATCATAACGAAGCAAAGAATTTAAAGCTGACTTTTTGTTCAGGTGCAGGGGCGGTCACGGGAGCTAATTTTTTATTAGAAATTGCTGGAGCTGTAGGTGAAAATAATAAAAAGATTTTAATAGATTGTGGTATGGAACAGGGTACCAGTTTGGCTGATGAAACAAATTGGTCAGATTTTCCATATGATCCAGCCGAGATAGACATTTTATTTGTCACGCACGCCCATATTGATCACATTGGGCGTATACCTAAATTGGTGGCCCAGGGTTTTAAGGGTAGGATTATTTCGACTGATGCGACGCGTGATTTGGCCCTACCAATGCTTGAGGATACTTGCGCCATAATGTCACATTACGAAAATGTTGACATTAAAAAAATGTATACGCACGAGGTTGTGGCTAAAGCTTTGAGTTTGTGGGAGGGTTTGAAATATCACGCTGATATTAATTTAGACCATGGTTTTAAGTGTAATTTTTACGATTCGGGCCACATCTTGGGCTCGGCAATGTTGCACATTGAATACGGCAATAAAAAGATTTTATTTACTGGGGATTTGGGCAACTCGCCATCACCTTTGTTGCGGGATACTGAGGTTGTTAAGGACATTGATTATTTGATTATGGAAAGTGTTTATGGTGACCGTAATCACGAAGACCGTGACACCCGCAAAAAAAGACTTGAGGAAGTTATTGAGGATAACTATAACCGCGGGGGAGTTTTGATTGTCCCAACCTTTTCACTTGAGCGTTCACAGGAATTGCTATTTGAAATTGATGATTTAGTTGAAAATAAGCGTGTGCCTCAAATGCCCGTCTTTCTTGACTCGCCATTGGCTATTAAATTAACATCAATTTTTCGTAAATATATGCATTATTTTAATGAGAGTGCCCAAGAAGTTATGAATAATGATGATGACATATTTTCGTTTCCGGGATTGAAGGTTACCTTAGCAACTGACGAAAGTAAATCAATTTTGCATGCCCCAAATCCTAAAATCGTGATTGCTGGTAGTGGTATGTCAAACGGCGGACGCATACTGCACCACGAACAAAATTATTTACCTGATGCTAACAACACCTTGCTACTAACCGGCTTTCAATCATTGGGTACACTAGGGCGTACGATTTTAGAGGGTGCACGTGAGATTCGGATTAATGGTCAAGTCATACCTATCAAAGCTAAGATCGAAAAAATTGATGGCTATTCGGGTCATAAAGACTCAGATCGTTTAGTTGAATTTGTCGCTGACATGTCAGATAGTTTACAAAAAGTTTTTATCTGTATGGGCGAACCTCGGGCAGCTATATTTTTAGCCCAAAGATTACGTGACTCATTAGGTATTTACACCGAAACACCAATGATGGGTGACACCACAGTTCTAGAATGTTAATTTTAAACTAAATTATTAAATATATTAAATTACTGTGCTATAATAAAAAAATATGCAAGACGATAAAGACATTAGTACAAATCCAAATATCAATGCGCAAACAACTTATTTGTGTTATAACGGCCCGATTGGTAATGGTGACAAACATAATCATCTAAAAGTTAAAATTGGCGTCTCAGGTGCTGCTGAAACTGGTAATTGTGGTTTACATGCCCTTGATGTGGCCAAAGAACTCGGTCGTCAAGTTGTAATACAGGGTGGTGTTTTGATAACTGGGGCCACGTCTGGTTTTCCGCTATGGACATCAATGGGAGCCAAGGAACAAAATGGTGTGGTTATTGGTTTGTCACCAGCCATGAATTCGCTTGAGCATGTTAATACGTATAAATTACCGCTTGAATTTACTGATTTGATTATCTATACCGGTTTTGGTTTCCCTGGCAGAGACCTACTTTTTACTCGGTCATGTGACGCCATGATTTTTGGCTGTGGGCGGATTGGTACGATTCATGAATTTACTGTCGCCTATGAAGACGGTAAGCCAATTGGTATTTTGGAAGGTGATTGGGATAGCGACCAAACGATTCGCGAAATTCTTGAACGGAGTGGCCGTTCGTCTGATATGGTTGTTTTTGAGAAAGACCCAAAAATTATGGTACAAAAAATGTTGGCTTTGGTTAATGAAAATCGGGTAGCCAAGCGATAAAAAAATCCGCCAGATGACGGACTTTTTTATTTTATTTGTCCAACAATACGTTCAAAAGTCTGAGGATTATTGTGAGCAATGTCTGACAGAATTTTGCGATCCAGACTAACTTTTTTAACCGTTAATAAATTAATAAATTTAGAATAGGTCATACCCATTGGGCGAATGGCTGCGTTTAGGCGTACTTGCCACAGACGGCGACGATCGTTCTTCTTATCGCGTCTATGGGCAAATGCATGACTACCGGCGTGGGCAATAGCTTCACGGGCTTGGCGTTCCTTGGTACCACGACCAAAACGGTAACCTTTAACTTGGGCTAAAACATTTCGACGTCTCTTTAATGAAATTATTCCTCTTTTTACTCGTGTCATACAATTATATTAATTAGTATATTAATTACCGATATTAACTAAAAATCTGCGCTTGGCTGATTGCTTCATAGGGAAGGGTACCATACTTTTGCCATTTAATTGGGTCGAACGTGACTGCTTGGCATTGTTGTGATTAAAGCCAGGTTTGCGACCCAAAACCTTACCGTTTTTTGTAACTTTTAATCTTTTTGAAAATGATTTATTTGTTTTCATATATTTATTTCTCTCGTTCTATAGTTAGCATCATACCCTTGGGCACCTTTTTAATATCCTCGGCTACTTTGTATTTTTCAGTTATCAAATTTAGAAAGCGCTCGATGCGGTCTTTAAGGAATTTTTCATCCATAAATTTTGACCGGCCTCGCAAGAATAATTCAACCTTGATACGGTGGCCCTCGGCTAGCCATTTGGAAGCCTGGCGCGCCTTCAAGGCCAAATCATTGTCGCCTGTGCCAACTTTGACTTGAATTGATTTAGTCTCCGAGATTTTAATACCAGCCTTGGCCTTTTGAGCCTTCTTCTTTTGCTCGTACATAAATTTGCCGTACTCCATCAATTTGGCAACTGGTGGTACCGCCATGGGCGATATTTCCAACAGGTCAACATTCATTTTTTCAGCTAGCTCCAAGGCCTCGGTTAAGCCTAAAACCCCATAATTGTTGCCCTCGTTATCTATAACTCGAAGTTCTTTGGCGCGTATTTGGTTGTTTATTTTTATTTGCAATTCTTTAAAATACCGTAAATAACTATAAAATAACTATCTTTATAAATATTCTTTGGATAAGCTCTACTTTAACCGAAAAGCCCTTAAAAGTCAAGAAATTTAACCCTTATTGGTGTTATTTGCTATAATTGCTATGTGATATATAAATTCTACAAAAAAGCTGGTGAAACAATGGGTCAAATGCTGGCTAGTTTCAAGGCTGAATATAATATTGCCGAGGCTGAAAAAGTTACCTATTCAGGCCGGCTTGACCCATTGGCCAGCGGGGAGGTTTTGCTTTTAACGGGCGAGGATGTTTATAAAAAAGATGGTTTTAATAAGCACGATAAAATTTATAAATTCACTGTAATGTTTGGTGTTGCTACTGATACGGGCGACATACTTGGTTTACCGAAAAAAAGAAGTTTATTTAATAAAATCTTTCGCACACGCATAATACCACTTACCAAGAATCGCATTACAAGCGCTGTGAAAAAGTTTATAAAAACTTTTTCACAGCGCTACCCAGCCTATTCATCATATAACATAAATGGCGTACCATTGTGGCAATTGGCCCGCGATGGCAAGTTACCCAAACATTTACCTAAAAATAAAGTCACGATTTATGATATTCAAGTTTTTGATGTTTACGAAAAAGGTAGTAATGAGATTTTGACAGAATGCCAAGCTAAAATTAAATCGGTTGATGGTGATTTTCGCCAAGAATGGGTAGGTCAAGGCTGGGATGAAGTTTTGAATAAAAACAGTAATACTGATTATAAAAATAACAAAGAATTTATTTTTGCCGACATGCGTGCGACGGTTTCATCGGGTACTTATATTCGGGTACTATGTGAAGACATTGGTAAAAAGCTGTGCACCCCCGCCCTGGCCTACAGTATTGAAAGGGAAGAGATTTTGTAAAATTGCTACGTTGAAGAATTTTTAAAGAGAAATTAGTTATGAAACAAACAATAAAGAAATTATTAAGAAAAACACCATTACTATTTTATGGTTTGAAAAAGATCTATCATTTTTTATTTGAAATTATACTCCACATAAAAAGATTATTTAATCATAATTATGAACTATACGAGATATTTGATGAATTTTGTAAAATTTCAGGTATGAAAACTGGAAATTTAAATGTAAATCACATTGATGAACAAAATTTGAATACTAATTATTATGACGATAAAATTGAAAAAATCGTTTTAAAATACTATCAAAATAATCAAAATAAATTTTTAAAACAAAAAAATATTAAAAATAAAAAAAAGAATTTTGGTATTGTTTTTACTGAAATTTATGCAGTTGGTGGGCACACCCCTATTATTGAAAGATTGATTGATAGTTTAAAAGACGACTGCTCTATTATTGGATATGCAACTATGCATTCAAACTATACAAATTCACTTTTAAAACAAAAAATTAAAGTAAACACATATCATTGGTTAACTAATAAGGTAAATTTATATGATTTTATTATTAATCTATATAATAAAATCATTGAGGATGAAATAGACATTATTTATACCTGCCTTCATCCGCATGATATTGTCGCGGCATCTGTTTTATGTTTATTAAAGAAGTACACAAATGTTAAAATTATTCAATTTAATTTAGCAGATCATCTTCATTATTTGGGTTTTAAATTTGCCCACTTGATTATTGATGCAAGGCCAGCAGGACAAAATATAACACGTAATATTAGGGGGTACAAAAATACAATTCTAATGCCGTTACAACAAAGGAAGAAAGACCAAACGGTATATTATTCAAAAGAAGAAAAACAAAAACTAAGACAACAGTTAAAAATTCAAGATAACGAATACCTAACACTTACAGGAACTGCTGATTATAAAATATTCGAAGATACTACTTCTATTTATTTTGAAATGATAAAAGATTTATTGATTGCAGAACCAAAATTAAAACATCTTGTAATGACCGAATTTGATAGTTTAAAATGCAGAATTATTTTTAACCAAGTCTTTAAAAATAATCAAGATTTGTTAAAAAGATTAATTATAATTGATAGAGTTTCGGAGTTTGATATTTATATGCAAACATGTGATCTTTTTATAGATAGTTTTCCTCAAGGGGGGGCTTTAATTCATATTGATACGATGAGAAATAAAAAACCAACTGTTTTAAAAATTAATAAAGAAAATCCAGTAAGGAGTTTTGAGTATTATTTACCAAAAGACTATGAATATCAATATAATAATGTTGAAGATATGAAAAAGGGGATTTTAAAGTTATTATATTCAAAAACAGAGCAACAAAAAGCCTCTGAAAAATTATATCAATATTATCTTGATAACTATGAATTTGAACTAGTAAAAAAGAAATACAAAGAATTAATTAATGAAAGTGATAATTTGGAACAGTTTTTTGGCAGAAATTTCTACGAAAATTGACCTAGGCGGTTTACCACGAGTGTAGCAAAAGACCTATCAAGTTTTGATGGGTCTTTTGCGGAATCGAGTGGAAGTGGGGGGGGCTTGGTCACACATAAATTTGTTGACTCAAATTTTGCGCGACCCCGGCTCGGTATTTTTGCCTTTACTTCGTAAAACAAAAATATACCTGCGCCTTTCAAGATCCCCACGCAAGGCAAGTAGTTGCCTTGCTCACTTGCCACAATAATAAAAACCGCTTTGGCGGTTTTTATTATTGTGGAAGTGGGGGGACTTGAACCCCCGTCCAGAAAGGTTTTTATTTAGCATCTACGTGCGTAGTTACTTATTCGTTTAATAATGTACTTTTATAAATAACAAACACATACATCACGAGACTAATTGTCGAGGGCGGTACGTCAACCTCGCCTGACCAAGTATGATTGTTTTACACCCGCACGTTTTATCATACATCAAACGTACTGGATGTCATCCGCGTTTAGGCGAAAGAAAATGCAAAGTTACCAAAAGGTGACTTCACAGCAGTTTTAGCTGCATTTGAGTGTTGCAAGTTTTTGACAAGTTTCCTGCGAACTTGGCACGCAACTAGAATAAAAACATCTAACTGTCGAAGCCTTTCACTCCCATTATTGTTTTATCAATTTACTTTCCCTCTTTCTTCCCCCTCTCCTTTCAGGAGAGGGGGTCAGGGGGTGAGGTTGTACTATATATGACGCTTGAGGTCCCGCGCCATTTCACGCTCATCGGCCCTTTTTTTCAAGCTTTCACGTTTGTCATGCAATTTTTTACCTCGTACTAGGGCAACCTCGCACTTTAAATTACCGGCCTTTTCATAAATACCCAACGGCACTAGTGTATTGCCGGCACTGCCCGCATCACGATACAGCCTAACTAACTCTTTTTTATTAAGCAATAATTTAACTTTACGCCCGGCAATATAATTTTTAGGTACATTATTTTGTTGCAAGGGTGTTATAGTAAGACCTTTTAACCAAGCCTCACCAGCTAATAACACTACATATGCACCGTGCATTTGCCCACGTCCTGCGCGAATTGCTTTGACCTCATGACCTACCAATACCAAACCCGCCTCGTACTTTTCGAGTATTTCATAATTGAAATATGCTTTGCGGTTACTAATCAAGGCCATGTTTAAATTATAACATAACATAAGAATCTTAGCAAAAAGAATACTGAGAATTTTTATTAAGTAAAGGAATCTTTTTTTAATGTTTTTTCTTTCCAAAATGCTAAAAGTTGGTATACTGTGGCATATGGCAAAAAAGACCAAGAAACCTAATAATAATTCAAATCAAAAGCCGGCTCAAAATCAGCCTAAAAAGCCAAACAATAAAAAGGGTTTTGGATTTTCGGTACACTTTGGTTCAACTATACTTTTCTTTTTATTAATTATTGCGGTTTATTCTATTTTTAGCGAGAAAGAAAGCAAGGTTACAAACGTGCCATTTTCAGAGGTGGCAAGCGAGGTGCGACTGGGTAACGTTAAACAAATTACTGTTTCAGCCGACAAATTAGAAGTTGTAAAAAATGATGATACAAAATTAAAATCTAAAAAAGAATCCGAGTCATCATTGTCAGAGGCACTGACAAATTATGGTGTTATGCCCGAGCAAATTAATAAAGTTATTATTGAAGTTAAAAGTCAATCAGGTTTTTCATATTGGGCACTGGCATTGTTACCAATATTTTTACCAATTGGTTTAATTATATTTTTTATTTGGATGTTGTCGCGTCAAATGAAAGGCAGTGGTATGCAGGCATTTACATTTGGTCAATCACGCGCACGTATTACTAACCCTAATGATAAAACTAATCAAGTTACATTTGCCGATGTGGCCGGCGTGCGCGAAGCCAAACATGAATTAGAGGAAGTGGTTGATTTTTTGCGCAACCCGCAAAAGTTTTTAGATATTGGTGCACAAATACCCAAGGGCGTATTGCTAACGGGCGCCCCTGGTACTGGTAAAACTTTACTTGCACGAGCGGTGGCCGGTGAGGCCGGGGTGCCATTCTTCCACCTGTCAGGTTCGGAGTTTGTTGAAATGTTCGTGGGTGTTGGCGCATCGCGCGTTAGAGACTTGTTCCAAATGGCTAAACGCGCATCACCAGCAATTGTTTTTATTGACGAAATTGATGCCGTCGGCCGAGTGCGCGGTACTGGGGTTGGCGGTGGCAATGACGAACGCGAGCAAACCCTAAATCAAATACTGGTTGAAATGGATGGTTTTGAGCCCAATGCCAAGGTTATTGTCATGGCGGCCACTAACCGCAGTGATGTGCTGGACCCAGCCTTGTTGCGCCCAGGCCGATTTGACCGCCGGGTAGTGCTTGATTTACCTGACCGGCGTGATCGCAAGGAAATTTTACAAATTCATATGCGCAAAAAGCCTATGGGGGCTGATGTTAATATTGAGGTTATTGCCGAGCGCACACCTGGGTTTTCAGGTGCTGACTTATATTCGTTGATGAATGAATCCGCGATAATGGCCGCTCGGCAAAATAAAAAAGAGCTTAACCAGTCTGACTTAGTTGCTTCGATTGAAAAAGTTATGATCGGGCCTGAACGTAAAAGTCATTTGTTGTCTGTAGCTGAAAAAAGAATTACGGCTTACCATGAAGGTGGGCATGCATTATTGGCATCACTATTAGAATATGCCGACCCAGTGCACAAAGTCTCGATAGTCTCTCGTGGTAGTGCAGGTGGTTATACATTAAAGTTGCCGTTAGAAGAGAGAAAGTTGCAAAGCAAGAAAGAATTCTTAGATGACATTGTCGTGTCACTCGGTGGCTTTGTGGCCGAAGAGATGATTTTAGGCACAACCACAACTGGGCCGTCGAATGATTTGCAAGTTTCAACAGCTTTGGCGCGCGCAATGGTTACACGTTTTGGTATGAGCGACGCAATTGGGCCAATGGCGCTTGAATCAAACGGCGGGCGGGTAATGTTTGGTGGTGGGGTTGATGGCCAATATTCGCCTGAAATGTCGGCCAAAATTGATAGTGAAGTTTCAAAAATAATGAATGAATCATTCGAGCGCGCTAAAACACTACTTTCTGAAAATAAAAACATTCTTGATGCCATCGCCAATAAGTTAGTTGAAGTTGAAAACTTGGAACAAGATGAGTATGAAAAAATTATTGTCAGTTTTGGTATTAAACTTAAAAAGAAGCTTATTTAATTAAAAAATTTATGCTGTATAAAGTTACTAAAAGATTATTGGATTTAATTTTTTTTATGATAGCTTTACCATTTTTAATTATTCTATACAGTATTATATTTATTCTAATTAAATTAGATTCACCGGGGCCGGTTATTTTAAAACAAAAACGCATTGGCAAAGATATGCAAATTTTTACTATGTATAAATTTCGCACAATGTATATTGACGCCGACATTAACGGTTTGCCACCGACTGATGAATATGACAAGCGAGTAACGACAGTGGGCAAGTTTTTGCGTAAAAGTAGCTTGGATGAAACACCTCAGTTTATTAATTTATTTTTAGGTCAAATGAGTTTAGTTGGTCCACGGCCCGAGATTCAAGCATTGTTGCCTTACTACCAGCCGGCTGAATTAAAAAGGTTTGACGTTATCCCTGGGCTTACGGGCTTGTGGCAAATATCGGGTCGTAAAAATAAGCAATCCATTAGTCAAAAAGCCAGTATTGATATAGAATATATTAACCAAGCCAGCTTTTGGTTTGATTTAAAAATACTAATTAAAACCCCACTAGTTGTTTTAAAAGCTAGGGGCGCATACTAAAAAATGTTCTATAAAATAAAAAATTACATAAATAATTTAAACCGGCGTGATGTAATTATTGGGGCTGTTTTATTGTTTACATTTATTTTGGCGTATACGGGGAAAGCCGGGTTAACGCCAGTTGCAACAGGAGCCTTTTTTATCTTTGGAGGTATCTTTTTATATAAAATGTTTGACAATCTAAGTCTAGGCAAGAGCTTGTTTTTAGACAAAAGGTTATTAATCCCTTTTTGCCTAATAATTTTAAGTATAGTCGCTTCATTTTTTTGGTTAAACAATTATTATTTAGCAGCTAGGTTTTTAGCAGCGTTTATAATTTTTGGAGTAATGATTTTTGGTGCTAAGAGGATCAACCCAGGTGTGGTTGTTTTATTTTTGGCGGCTATTTCAGCACTTAACCTCGGCCTAGCATTTTGGGATATCTTTAATTACTTTGATGGCGGGGCAATTCGTTTAACTGGCTTCGTTGGGTATACTAACACCCTAGGTTTATATTCAACAGTTTTTGGCCTTATTGCTCTAAGCTATTTAAATAAAGTTAATGTTAAGTTAAAATGGTTTTTAATTATTATTTCAGCCATAAACTTCTTTATAGCTATTATGACGTTATCAAGGGGGGTCGGTGTCGCTATTCTTCTTTCAGGATTTTTAACTACTTTGTTTTTTTATAAAAAAATTGAATTCAAAAAAGTTTTTAAATATGGCTTTATCTCAATAATTATTGCTTTATTGCTTACCGGTTCCGTTTACCTAGTTAAAAAGTATGTAGTAAGTCAGCAACTTTCATTTTCTAGAAATGATATTTCCGTTATCGAGACTTCTGGTTTAAGATTAAAATATTTCACCACAGCTTTTGAAATGTTTAAACAAAATAATTTTGGTGTTGGCCCAGGAAACTATCGTGAGGCAATGTTTAAGTACTTGAAAAATCCCATTGAGCAAGCCAATGACCCACACTCATTCCCGATGATGCTTTTGGCTGAAAATGGTTTATTTATAATTTTTTGGTTATATCTTTTTTTTGAAATTATTCGAAATGTTTTTATAAATAAAGAAAAACTAGACCAAACACGCATTCTTTACATATTTACTGGCATGGTATTCTTTTTTCACAGCCTAGCTGATGGTGATATGGCATACCCATTTTCTTGGATAATCTTCGGATTTTTAATTGGTAACACGTTATTTTTACAACAAACTCAGTTCAAGTTTTATATGATAGCTAAAAACATTACCGCAATGCTATTATTAGTTTTTGGTTTTTTGAATTTAACTAGTAGTTTTTTATTAATAAATAATTTAGACTTTGTTGGTAATTATGACGAACTAAATAAACGTGACAAAGGCGTTTTGCTTGCGGCTAAAATATCACCCATAAATGCTAGTACTTGGGATAGTGCCGCGACAATGTCTTTGTACAAAATGGTGACTGCTGAAAATGAAACAGACAAACAAAAATCAGCAAAAGATTTGTTTTATAGGACAAGCCGATCAATGGCTCTAAAGGGTCAGTATGCTAGTCAGTACTCGCTTAGAGCTAGGGCTTACTCTATTTTGCGTGACGAAGCTAATTACAGAACTTCTTTAGAAAGGTCAGTTGAACTTAGTTCATTTAACACACACAGCGAAAGAAGAGCATTGTCTTATTACTACAGAGACCATAGCCTTTACCCAGAATTAAAAAATCTTGTTTTGTCTACATATGTTTTGAATCAAGATTACTTTGGCACAGCATACTCAGCCAGTGATTCTGAATTACAAGTCAAAACGGGTGCAATGATTTCAATGTTACAAATATTACAGGTTGAATCAAAAAAATATAAAGATCCACAAACAGAGCAAGAAGTTATAAGTATTTTAAGTACAATTAAATAAAAAAATGCGACGCGAAGAAAATTTTAAACCAATAAATAGGGTGCAAAAGGTGATTTATATTTATAAAGAATTTGGCTTGGTTTATTTGTTTAAAAACTACTACAAATATGCTACGCGAATGTTTTTAGCAGTTATAATATCTTTTTTTAGACACGCAAGTATTTTTTTAGGTTTAAAAAAGTATAAAAAACTAGACATAATTTTAACTAATAATCCAATCGAAAAAGTCACAATCATTATACCGTTTAAAGACACTCATGATGTTTTAAGAGTTTGCGTTGAAAGTATAATAAACAAAACAGAATATAAAAATTATGAAATTATTTTAGTTAATAATCAAAGTATTTTGCCTGAAACAAAAAAGCTTTTAGAAGATTTTGGGAAAATTCCAAATATAAAAATTCTAGATTTTAATGAGCCCTTTAATTATGCGCGTTTACACAATGTAATTATTGACCAAGTTAATACTGAATTTGTTTTAATGTTAAATAATGATACTGAGGTGGTAAGCCCTGATTGGCTGGGCCACATGGTTGATATTATACAAAATAACCCAAATGTTGGTGTTGTTGGGCCACTACTATTATTTCATAACAACACAGTACAACATGCTGGTATTAGTTTGGGTACAAGGTATGGCTTGCCGTATCATATATACGAGGGCCTGCCTTATGTTGGTATAAAATCGTTACCAGGCCCCGTGCAAACAATTTGTGAGGTTTCGGCTGTCACAGGGGCCTGCACGCTAACTAGAAAAAGTTTGTATCAAAGTTTGGGTGGCTTGGATGAAAATAATTTGAAAGTCACATTTAACGATATTGATTTTTGTTTAAAAGTTTATGATGCCCGCTACCACAACATTTTTACCTCCAATGTTTATTTGTATCATTATGAGTCATATACTCGCGGGCTTGATTATTTGCAACGTGAAAAATCACACCGCCTTGCAATCGAGTCTAATTACTTTATGAAAAAGTGGCAAAAATACAAAATAGATATGTTTACTGGCCTTGATACACGATGCAAGGTTATTGTTTCAAATAATATTCAATAGCCTTGCTGGGTTCGCCGTTAAAAATCATTTTGCCGTGGGCTAGAACCGCCACCTGGTCGCAGTGATCATTTATTTGGCGCATATCATGGCTAACCAAAATTATTGTTGTACCCTTTGATTTTAATTGGCTTATTTTTTCGTAGCACTTTTCTTGAAAGTCATTGTCGCCCACGGCCAAGACTTCGTCTACGATTAAAATGTCAGGCCCGGCATAGGCCGTAATGGCAAAACCAAGCCGCGCATGCATACCTGATGAATAAAACTTAACGGCTGAATCAATCATTTCCTCAATGCCGGCAAACTCAATAATGTCATCAATTTTTTCGCTAATTAATGACCTTTTCATACCTAAAATTGAGCCATAAAAATAAATGTTTTCGCGTCCAGTTAATTCGGGTTGAAAGCCGGCCCCAATTTCAATCAAGGGTGCAATGCGCCCCACAACTTTGCGACTGCCACGATTGGCAAAAGTTATGCCGGCAATAACTTTTAATAATGTTGATTTGCCAGAGCCATTTTTGCCAATAATGCCCAATGTTTCGCCACGCCTAACCTCTAAATTAATGTTATCTAAAACCAAAAAGTCATCTTTGGATTTAATATTTAAAAGGTAACCAATCATGGAACGAAAGTTTTGTAAATTTTTGCGATATTTTTTAGAAATGTTTTTTAAAATAATTGAGTGCATATTTTATGTTTTTTATTTTAATAACTAAATAATGTCAGCAATAACTTTTTCGCCACGTTTGAAAAAGTTTGAAGCTAAGATTAATAATAATATTGTAAAGGCAATACTGTAAATACACGAACGGTAATAAATAATATGCCCATTTATAATTATCGTCCTGATAGCTTCTATCAAACCAGTTAGCGGGTTTAGTTTATAAAAAATCGCGTATTTAGCCGGCACTGATGTAAACGAATAAATCACTGGTGAAACAAAGAATAAAACTTGTAAAAGAATAGTTAATGATTTGCCAAAATCCCTAAAGGCCACGTTGGCCATTGCCCCCAATAAACCAACACTGATGATTAAAAGTATATAAAATAAAACTAAAAATGGAATTAATAGCCAAAACAAAGTTAGCTTTATTTTATAAAACATTAATAAAACTAAAATGACAATAAAGCCAATTAAAAAATCCAACACTATAGGTGCAATACTAGCCACCACCAACAGTTCGCGCGGGAAGAAGGCTTTGCGCACCAACGCGCCTTGGCTGACCAATGAATTAACTGCAAATGTTAATGCGTTGGAAAATAATGCCCACAACCAAAATCCCACAAATACAAACAACGCATAAGGTTGCATTTCAGGTGTAATATTAATTTTACCTGGGAAGGCAAACAATATTGTCAGGCCAAGTAGTATGGGTGGGATCAAAGCCCAGCCCACACCCAAAATTGTTTGTTTATAGCGCGCAATTATATAGCTTCTAGATAATGTATAGACTAATTCGCGGTAATGCCAAATGTTTTTAAAAAAATTCATAAGTTTATTCTAGCATATAATGTCCGCCCTCTAGGATTCGAACCTAGGACCCCAGAGGTATAAGCTCTGTGCTCTAACCAACTGAGCTAAGGGCGGATATTTGTACATTTTACCACTGTCTGTTTAGATAACCAAAACAGCTAAGGGCGGGTTTATGTAACTAATATTACATTTTTTAAGCATTTTCGCAAATCAAAATAATCTTACAAAAAACCCAAAATAGCTTCTCCACGAAAGGCGCGAATATTTTCTTGAGGGAAAATTTCTCTGCTCGGCTCGCCAGCCTGCGCAAGGCCATTTCGTAAAGAACTATTTTGTGGTTTTTTATTCAAAATGATTTTCGGTTCTGTATGCTTCGGAGATTTTGTCTAATATTGGGTAATTTTTTAAGGTGTCAGTTTCAATTAGGTTTTGAGCCTCGGTGCGGGCAGCTTCAACTAACTTAATATTTTTAATGGCTTCCATGGCCAAATCAGAGATGCCCCATTGTTTGGTACCTGTCATAACACCAGCCCCGCGTTGTAATAAATCCATCTCGGCCAACTCAAAGCCGTTTTTGGCTTTGGTTAGTGCCCCTAATCTTTCAGTGGTCTTGACTGATTCACTGTCGGTTAAAATGTAACAATAGGCTTGGGTCGAACTGCGAATAACTCGCCCGCGCAATTGGTGCAGTTGGGCCAAACCAAAACGTTCGGCGCCTTCAATGATTATATTTGTGGCATTGGGTACATTGACTCCGACCTCAACTACACTAGTTGAAACTAATACATCAATTTCGTGATTATAAAAATCGTCCATTACTTCCTCCTTCTTTTTAGCATTCATTTTGCTGTGCATAATACCAATACGAAAGCCTTTTAATTCATCTTGCTCAAGTCTTTTGGCCTCGGTTGTTACATTTTTCATTTGGATTTTTGCAACTTCCTCGGCATCTGCCTCGTCGGGAGCATTGATGCGTGGACAAATTACATATGCTTGCCGGCCGTTTTGCAATTCACTAACAATGTTTTTGTACATTCTTTGCCTGTCGTGTGGGGCGATAATTTCAGTTATGACGGGCTTGCGACCCTTGGGCATTTCATCAAGGACTGACAAGTCAAGGTCACCATAAATTGTTAAGGCCAATGTGCGAGGTATGGGTGTGGCCGTCATTGATAAAAAGTGGGGCACATGGGTACCTTTTTTGACTAAACCCGCACGTTGTTTGGCGCCAAAGCGGTGCTGTTCGTCAACAATAGCTAGTGCCAAATGTTTAAAAGCAACATTTTTTTGGATTAATGCATGGGTGCCAATGACGACCGCTATTTCGCCATTAGCCACCCATTTACTAAGTTGGGTACGCGAAATATCAGTCCAACCTTTCGTATTCGAAGCAACTTTTGATGGGTATTTACGGCAACCCCGGCCAGTAATTAAACAAATTGAAATACCGGTGTGGGCAAACATTTGTATAAAGCCTTCAAAATGTTGGGTGGCCAATATTTCAGTTGGGGCCATTAATGCCATTTGTAATGTGCCAAAATTCTGTTGTGCTGGGCGGTTACGGATAATTGCATATGTAGCCGCCGCGGCAACAGCCGTTTTACCACTACCAACATCGCCCTCTAATAACCGGGCCATGGGTGTTTGTTTAACTAAATCATCAAAAATATTTTTAATGGCTAGGTGTTGGGCATTGGTGGGCGGGAAGGGTAGTCGCTCTAAAAACTCATTAGCTAAATTCATATCGGCCACAATCTCATAACTTTTTTGTGATTGAAATAATTTTTTGTCTTTGTTACGGGCCAGTTGAACGTAAAAAATTTCCTCAAAGGCAAAACGTTTGCGGGCGGCCTGGGCATGTTCCGTCTTCTTCGGTGTATGCATCCACAGTATGGCAGTTTTGAATTTTGGTAAATTATACTTGCTTAAAATATCAACAGGCAACGGGTCGGGCTCCGTATCTAAAATACCAGTTTTAATAATTGTTAAAATTAGGTGGTATAAAAATTTTGAGGTAATACCTTTAGTTTCGCGATATATTGGGTAGCCACCACCTGCATATTCGCCTTCATTAATATCATTGCCTTGTGTTTGAAAAAGTGAGTCGTGCGTATCAATGTTCATAATATCAGCCTGCTCAATTTCAGGGTTAGCAAACAACAAGCTATTTTTAGCAAGCGTGGGTGTACCTGAAATTTTGACCACCTCGCCAAGTTTAAAAGTTTTGCCAATAAAGGGTTGATTGAACCAAATGGCTTTTACTTTGCCGGTCAAATCTTCCAGTACCATTTCAGCCATAGGAATTTTTGTTTTAAAAGATTTTTTAACGCTAACTTTTATGATTTTTCCATAAATAGTTGTAGGTACGCCAGCTGTAACTTCATTAATAGACGTACGCATACTAACGTCACCATAACGCACAGGGAAGTAATGTAGTAAGTCAAAAACTGTAATTAATCCTAAACGCAAAAGGGCCCTTTTTTGCAATTCACTTAAGCGCTTGATTTCAACCAGCTTAGACTGTAAGTTCATTGACCTTATCAATTAATTCGTCCAACGTAAAATTAGATTTGACCATGTAGGCATCGGCCCCTAGCTCAAAAGCCTTTTTTTCGGATTCAACACTTGCCATATTTGAAAAAACAATGACTTGCAAATCTTTTAGATTATGGCTTGAGCGTAGGTGTTTTAAAATTCCAAAGCCATCCAAGCCTTCAGGTAACATTAAGTCTAGAATTAATAAACTAGGCTCAAACTCGTTTATGTTTTTGTTTGCATCGTTCCAGGTGCGGGCCCCAGCAATTTCAAAGTTGGCTGATTTTAATTTACGCAAAATCAATTTTTGCAGGAATTCATCATCTTCAATTAAATAGACCCTTTTCATATTTTTAAGTATAGCAAAAATTTAAATCAAACCAAGGACTAAACTAATTAAAACTAAGGTTGCTTTTTCAGGGTAATGTTAAATGTCGTACCCGTTTGGTCACTTTCAAAGTCTACCGTACCCCCTAATGCCTCGACGATTTTTTTAACCGTGTATAATCCAATACCGCTACCAGTCGGCTCTTTGGCTACGGCATTGGTTGCACGGTAAAACTTTTCAAACAAGTGGGGCTTTTCTTTTTCGGGTACGCCAATGCCTGTATCTTTGATTGAAAACATAAAACTCTCACCCGCATCACTGATATTTATATAAATTTTATTGCCCGCACTGCTGTACTTAATTGCATTTTCAATTAGGTTACTAAAAATCAACCTTAGCTTTTCGGTGTTTGATTTTATAAAACAATCAGTTTGGGGTTTGTTAAAAACAATACTAACGCCGTTTTTAAACGACTCAGCATTAAAATCAAAAGCTAGTGATTCAAGTAATTCCACAACGTCAACACTTTCATTTTCAGTATTTTGAGTGTGATCCATTGATTTATTTACTTTAATCATATCATTAACAATTGAAATCATACGATCATTATTTTCAAAAGTCTTTTTGAGCATATTTTCCTGTTCAGGGTTTATTTCGCCAAAGTCTTTATCTAAAAACATTTGCAAAGTCCACTTTATAGCTGATAAAGATGTGCGTAACGAATGGGCCGTGGTTGACAATAATTCACCGCGAAAATCATTTTCTTCGCAAATTTGCTCAAAGCTTTTGCCAGAGTTTTTACTATTTTTAGATGGGGCCTGATCTGTGTCCATGTTTTTATTATACCAAATTTACATTTAAATAAAACATTTTTATTGTTTATTATGATACAATAGCTAGATTATGGCATATAACATTCACCCCATACTTGTTCACTTCCCAATCGCATTGCTGTTTTTGTATTCAGTCATTAAAATTTTACCTTTCGAAAAATGGTTGCCAAATATTAGCTGGTTACAAATTCAAAGATTTTTATTGCTAATTGGAGTCCTTGGAATTTTTGGAGCCCTACAAACTGGCGAAATTGCCGAGGAGCTTACCCGGGCCAATAGCCAATTAGTTGAAACTCATGCCTTGTTTGCCAATGCCACATCATGGTTTTACGGCATACTTTTAGTTGGCGAAGTGTTAGCCTTTTTAAACACTAGAATATTTGCTAATCCAAAATATTCTTTTTTTGCCAACTATTCTAAAATCACAACTATTTTAAATAGTTTACAAAAATTAATTAATCACAAAATTTTATCAAAAGTCTTGGCCTTATTTGGCCTGATTTCTATAACCATAACTGGCCTATTGGGCGGGGTAATAGTTTATGGCACAACTGCCGACCCGCTAGCCGGTACTGTGCTTAAATTGCTGGGTATTAGTTTGTAGAAAATTTACAACATTAAATTTTTATTTTGTCAATGCGGAGACGATAGGATTCGAACCTACGGTCCCTTTTACAGGACGCCTCGTTAGCAGTGAGGTGCTTTCGGCCACTCAGCCACGTCTCCAGTTTATTAAATCATATCTATTTAATAAACTCATATTAGCATTTAAATTAGCTTATTTCAACAGTAAAAATAACCTTACTCCCTAACCTGCTTTTTATTGTATTTTCTTTTGCGTCTGAATCTTTTTAGTAAAAACTTGATGAAGAAAAAGATGATGAATATTATTAAGGTGTAAAATATCCACGAATGGGCAAATATAAACAGGGCGATTTTTAAAATAAATAGTTTGGCATAGGCAAAGGCCCGGGCCATGCCTGAAACAGGGGTTTTGACTTTGGGCGCCACACCTTTGGTTGATTCTTTTATTTTAGATGCATTGGATTTAGTAGATTTTAAAATTTCAGGGGCTTGTTCAAGTTCTTCGGCTGTGGCAACTGTGGCATCATCAGCAACTGTCTCTTCTGTTTTTTCATCTACACTAGTTGTTCCTTCGTCAGAGCTTTCACTTGCATTAGGTGTACCGGCCGTATCGGTATTTGCAGGTTCAACAGTTTTGTTTTCAATAACGGCAATTTCCTTTTTGGCCTCGTCTACCTTCTTCTCTAGTGTGGTGGCTGTATTTTCCCTGAAAGTATCAACGGCAGTGGCAGTGTTGGTTAGTGGCTTGGCAATGCTTTCGGGCAATTTGTCTACGACTTTTTCGCTGACTTTGTTAAGCTCGGCTGTTGGTGAGATAGGTTCTATTTTTTTAGGTACAAATATTGAAGGCGTCTCAACCTCATTTTTAGCCAAAGCAATATTTTGACTGGCACCATTGACGCTGGACGTAGCTTTTGATATTTTAGCCGATATTTGATGAGTGCCCGACGTAACTTTCCAGGTGATTGATACGTCTTTGAGAGTCAAGGCCGGTACAACTAATTCACGCGAACCTAACAGCACCTCTTTATCATAAAAATCAATATTTACAGTGATTTGACTGCCCTCGCCATTCCAAAAGCCGGTGTAAATTTTTATACTTTCATCTTCAACAAAATCAGTTTTAGAATACCAAATATTGCCCGAGACAAAACCAGTGGCCGATGTTGTTTGGGCGAGAACCTTATAATTACTAACAGGTAGTATTAAAAGTATGGCTATAATAAATGTTGAAAGGATTTTTTTCATTTTTTGGATATATTTTAAGTGTGTTTATAGTATAACAAAAATAACTTAATAGTGTATAATTAAATTATGCATTTTGATGATAATAAAAAACTATATAACGAAGCTTATGATCATAAAATGAGCTATGCGCATAAAAACAAACAAATTCATATTCCACGTTATTGGGTGGTAGTTATTTGGGGTTTGTTTATGACTTTTGTTGTTTATGTTTACGCCCTACAAAGTTTAAATGATTTACAGCAATCAAATTATTTAATAGACAGTATGCGAATAAATCAAAAAGTCAAAATCAAGGCCACGATGGAATTTCTACCTAATGAGCCAGAGCCACAATTTGTACAAATGCCTGCTTTGTAGTTACTAGTTTTTTTATTTTTTTAAGTGTGGCACCAGTAGTGGTGACGTCATCAATAATAAAAATTAGACCTTCTTTTGGGGGTGGACTTTTTAAACTTATTGATTTTTCAATATGGGCGGTGCGTTTTTTCTTGCCCAAAATCATGGCCATACGTTTGGTGCCTGATTTTGCCAAGCAGTCGCACACAGTAGCATTAATTTCTAGCTTTTTTAAATACTTTTGCACTTCATTTGCCATAACCAGCATATGATTACGCATGCGGTACCGGGTCGGGTCGTTGGTAATGGGGGCAGGGATTATATAAATATTTTGGTAAATATGTTCACTTTGTAAGTCTAAATTATTTTCAATTTGTTCGTAAATAAAGTCGCCTATAAGTGGGGCTAAATCCGTTGCGATACTTACTTCATTTTTGTATTTAAACTTCCAAATTAACTTTCTAATTTTTTCGTCATGATAGTTTAAAAAATAGGGTATAGCGTCCTGGCTATGCTTAAGGTTAGCGATTTTAGGTAAACAGTTTGGACACACTCTAAAATTAAGGCGTTTACAAAATTCACACTTTTTAACAAAAAGACTCGAAATTATTCCTCGCATATACTTATTGTATGCTATACTTTATATATGACAAAGATTATAGATTGGGCCAAGTCACTTTTTAATAATGAAAATAATGACACTATAGTTGGTATCGATATCGGCTCATCAGCTATAAAAATTGTGCAACTTAAAAAATCAGGTTCGTTGGCTGTGCTGGAAACTTATGGCACGCTTAGTTTGGGTCAATTTTCAGGGCATGAGGCCGGCTTGGTGACTAATTTAGAAAATGATCAAATTACAAAGGCTTTAATTTCATTATTAACTGAAGCCAAGGTGACTTCTAAAAATGTTGGTATTACGGTACAGGCTCTAAATGCACTATTGTTTACACTATCATTACCTGACGTAGTTACGGGCAATGAGTTGGAGGAAGCGGTTAAAAGTGAGGCTCGCTCACACGTACCGGTTAATATTAGTGATGTCAGTTTAGACTGGATAGTTATACCGAAACGTGATTTTGAAGAAGTAGCCGACGGTAAAAAAGAGGTTTTAGTTGTGGCAGTGATATCGGAGTCAGTCAAAAAAATTCAGGCTATTATGTCAAATGCCGAGTTGGACATGAAGTTTCTAGAAGTTGAATTCTTCAGTTTAGTTAGATCACTGATGACCCACGAATTATCACCAACTATGATCATTGATTTTGGTGCTCAAAAAACTAAGGTGGCGATTGTTGAAGCCGGCACTGTTAAACAAGTGCATATTATAAATCGCGGGGGCTATGATATTACTAATGGTATTGCTTTGTCACGCAGTATACCATTTGGGCGCGCCGAGGAATTAAAGGTGACTTATGGTTTAGAGCCCGTCAATGAGCATGCTTACTTGAAGGATTTAATTTTGCTATCCACAGATTACATCATTTCAGAGTGTCAAAGTGTGGTGCTTGCGTACGAAAAGAAGTATAATAGAACTGTCCACGAAATTATTTTGTCAGGTGGCGGGTCACGATTAAAGGGTTTGTACGCATTAGCAACTGAAGCTTTCCAAGCTGATGTTATTTATGCCAATCCTTTTGCCAAAACTAAAAGCCCAGAGTTTTTAGAAGAGGCTCTAAAAACTATTGGCCCCGAATATGCCCAAGCTGTTGGCGTGGCCTTGCGAGGTATAACAACATAACATTTATTTTTTAAAATATGGAACCAACATTTCAAACAACTTTTATACCCAAGCGCCCAATGGCACCGATTTCAAACAAAACGGCGCCTAGTGGTTGGGTTACGTTTTTGGGGCTTATTGCCACCCTGGTTTTCATTGCCTCGGTTGTGGCATATGGTATTTTGTTTTTATACCGGCAACAACTAAGTGGTAATATAGTCAATACAAATGCTAGCTTAACTCGCCAAAGCGAAACATTTGATTCAAATATTGTAGTTGAGTTAGATGACGTAAACAGGCGCCTGCAATCAGCTGAAACATTGCTTGAAAATCACACAATTATTACGCCCTTATTTAAATCTTTAGAGGAAATAACTTTAAAGACTGTGCGATTTACTAATTTTACATTGCAAATGCCAACAGGTGAACGGGCTTCAACATTAGTTAAAATGTCAGGCGTGGCTCAAGGCTATGATGTTATCGCCTTGCAGTCTGACACATTTTCGCGTAATCGTTTTTTCAAAGATCCGCTTTTCTCAAATCTGGTGCCTGACCAAAAGGGGAATGTAAGTTTTGAACTATCGTTTTTGGTCGACCCAAGTTTTGTGCTGTATAAAACTTATGCTGGGCAGTAATTTATTATTTTTTATAGTATAATTAAAACACAATATTATGAGAATTATTTTTTCAATCATTCGAATAGCCGCTGGAGTCTTGATCTTTGTGTTTTTGGTTTTGCCGATCAAGACCCAGGTTGATGATTTGAAGTCTAAAAAAACTGAGCTGAACACAACTGAATCAAATGCTCGAGAATTTGCTGCCCTAGGCCAAGATGTTATTGGTCGCTTTCAATCACTTGATCCAGCCCAAGTTGAGCGTTTGAAAAAAATGATTCCTGACACTGTTGATAACGTACGCTTTGTTAACGATGTTAATGGCATTGCTAAACGTAGTGGTATGATATTAAAAAAGGCCGACTACAATCCTGAAGAAATTAAAAATGGTAATGTCGATAAGTTGTCAGCCGACTCGAAAGCCTCGCGCGTGCCTTATGGTTCGTACACATTGCGTTTTGCTGTGTCTGGCACTTACAAGCAATTTTTAGTGTTTATAGAGTCTTTGGAAAATAGCCTTAGATTACTTGACATTACCGATGTTTCATTTAGTTCTGGTGGAGCCGGTGTTGGCAAAGAAGATGTTTATGAGTTTTCAATCACGACTCGGTCGTATTGGTTAAAGAATTAACATATGAAATCAACTTTTAAAAAAATTATTTTATTTATTTTAATTATCGGGGCAATAATCATTGTTGCTATATTGGTTTTTGGTAAAGAAAAAATCCAAACAAATGTCTTGCAAAGCCAAAACCAAAGTTTATTATCAACAACTGAGCCTAGTACCGCCAATGATTCGGCTAAATTTTTACAATCACTTGCACAAGTTAAGTCTATGAAGTTAGATACAACCTTTTTTGCTAACAAGTCATATCAAAAACTGGTCGATTTTTCATTGCCGATTGTTCTAGAAGATCCTCGCCTAGTTGGTCGTGTAAACCCATTTGCCCCATTGGGTGTAGATTCTTTTTTTGGTCAGACAGAAATTAAGCCTGAAGCCAAAACTGACATAAAACCTTAGTATGAGCTTTTTAGATTTACTTAAAAAGGAAAAAAAAGTTGACGCTGACATAATGGAGCGAGCTATTAATTTGGCTCGGACTAAAAATATTTCAATTTCAGAAGCTTTGACCGAAGAGGGCGCCGACGAAGACTATGTGCTTGAAACAAAGTCAAAATATTACAATATTCCATCAGCCAAAGTTGACCCAGCCCAAGTTCCGCTGGAAGTTTTTAGCTATATACCTGAAGATGCGGCTAGACATTACCGTATTGCCCCAATTGGTTTTGCTGATGGGATTTTAAAAGTCGGGATTACTGACCCCGACAATGTGCAGGCGATTGATGCTTTGCAATTTATTGCTTCAAAAAAAAATATACCCTTTACAGTCGCCTTGATTAGTGATAAAAATTTAGATATTTTAATTAGTGGTTACAAAGGCATTGGTAGCCAGGTGCATGATGCGCTTAACGACATTGACCCTGAACTTGTTGAAGCTCAAGAGCAAATGGAGGCTCTGGATCCAATAATACAGAAAGCCATTACACAAGGTGATGAAGAAAAAATTATTGAAGAAGCTCCAATCATTAAAATTGTGGCTGTTATTTTACGCCATGGTGTTGAGGGTGAGGCGTCTGATATTCACATTGAAAATACGGGTGAGAAAGTAGTTGTTCGTTTTCGAGTTGATGGTGCTTTACATACGTCGCTTATTTTACCATTGCAAGTCTTTCCTGGGGTAGTTGCGCGTATTAAAATTTTAGCTAAATTAAGGCTTGATGAGAAACGTAAACCACAAGATGGTAGTTTTTCAACTAAAATTGGTGACAAAAAAATTGATTTTCGTGTCTCAACTTTCCCTACCCATTTTGGTGAAAAAGTGGTTTTGCGTATTTTAGATTCTGAGGGTGGTATTCGCCAACTTAGGGACGTTGATTTAACACCTCAAAATGAAGCCATCGTGCGTGAAGCCTTAAGGCGTCCGTATGGCTTGATTTTAGTGACCGGCCCGACTGGTTCAGGTAAATCAACCACGATTTATGCTATGTTGAACGAAATTGACAAAGAGTCAATCAATGTTGTTTCACTTGAAGATCCGGTTGAATTTAATATTCCCCAGGTTAATCAATCTCAAGTTATGCCTGAGATTGGCTATACTTTTGCGACTGGCCTACGTTCAATATTGAGGCAAGACCCTAATGTAATTTTTGTGGGTGAGATTCGCGACAAAGAAACCGCCCAACTAGCCATTCAAGCCGCTTTGACTGGCCACTTGGTCTTATCAACCTTGCACACTAATAATGCCGCTGGTATTGTACCGCGCTTGATTGATATGGGCGTTGATCCGTATTTAATTGCCCCGACATTAGTTTTAGGTATTGCTCAGCGTTTAGTGCGCAAAACTCATCCTGAAGCTAAGCGCGAAGTTCCAATGGATGAAATCGTGCGCGAAGAATACAAGGCTTATTTTAAAGATTTACCTGAGCCCTTTAGAAAAAATATTAACTTGCCAGATACGTATATTGAAACAATTCAAACTCCGCAGTCGCCGACGGGTACTAAGGGGCGCGTGGCGGTTTATGAAATGTTCAAAATTGATCGCGACATGCAAAGACTAATTTTAAAATCACCAGCTGAGGAAGATGTCTATAATTTGGCGCGGAGCAAGGGCATGCTGACAATGCGCGAAGATGGTTTTATGAAAAGTTTGAGGGGCGACATACCTATGAGTGAGGTTTATACACTAGCTAATGATCGCTCATAATTTTATGTGCTATAATATTTTAATAATATGAATCCAATTAAAAATTATCTAGATGCGTTAATTGCCAACAACGGTTCCGACCTACATATTTCGGCTGGTGATACTCCATTGGTGCGTATTGCTGGTGAGCTAATACCGCTGACAAATTTTGATGTTCCAACCAATGAAGACATTACTGGCTTGTTGCGCGAAATGTTGACCGAAAAAATGTTGCAGGACTTTGCTGATAATTTTGAGAAAGATTTTTCGTACGACTACGAAGGCAGTCGCATACGGGGCAATGCTTATGTGCAAAAGGGTAAATATGCTTTATCTTTAAGGCTGATACCCAAGGTTAAAAGTTTGGCTGAATTAGCTTTACCTAAAATTTTGAATGATTTTGCTATGGCCCGACAAGGCTTTTTCTTGGTCGTGGGCCCGGTTGGTCAAGGTAAATCAACAACTTTAGCGTCAATGATTGAAATTATCAATCAAAACCGCGCCGCCCATATAATTACAATAGAAGACCCGGCTGAATATACATTCGAAAGTAAGAAATCACTTATTCATCAACGCGAAGTCGGTATTGATACTAAAGATTTTGAAACAGCTTTAAAAAATGTTTTTCGCGAAGACGTCAATGTTATTTTAGTTGGTGAAATGCGCTCGCATGAAACGATGGCCACAGCCGTAACTGCGGCTGAAACTGGTCACTTAGTATTTTCAACCATGCATACTAACAATGCTGCCCAATCAATTGACCGTATTATTGACTCATTCCCACCTAATCAGCAAGACCAAATTCGCTCGCAATTAGCTTCAAGCTTGTTGGGTATATTTTCACAACGTTTGGTACCTAAAATTGGCGGTGGGCGTGTACCAGCCTATGAGCTTTTAATTAACAATAATGCCATTGCTAATTTAATTCGCGAAAAGCGCACCCATGAATTAAACATCGTTATTGAAACAAGCTTGGAACAAGGCATGGTTGACCTGAATCGTTCGTTAATAGAGCTAATCAAAATGGGTCAAATTACTATAGACAATGCAATTTTATACTCTAATAATCCAAAAGCCTTGCGGCAGTTAATATAATTTTTATAATTTATGAACTATAAATACGATGCAGTTACCGATAAGGGCGAGAAAAAAACAGGTTTAGTTGAAGCACCAAACCAAGATTTGGCTGTTTCAGCTTTGCAAAAAAGGGGTTTGATAGTTTTGAAAGTTACTGAAGAGGGCACGCCAGGCAACATTTTTCAACTGTCTTTTTTTGAAAAGGTTAAAAGTAAAGATGTAGTTATTTTGTCGCGTCAAATAGCTACATTATTTGAAGCCAATGTTTCAGCCCTGAAGGCCTTTCAATTATTAGCCACAAATTCTGAAAATAAGCTTTTAGCTCGTAAATTGTTACGTATTGTTGAGGATTTGCAAGCTGGCGTGGCTATTTCAGATGCGATGAACAAGCACCCCGACGTCTTTTCAAGTTTTTATACAAATATGGTGCGTTCGGGTGAGGAATCGGGTAATTTGACTATTACTTTTAATTACTTGGCTGATTATTTAGACCGTCAGTATGCTTTAACGAGCAAAACTAAAAATGCTTTGATTTATCCAGGTTTTGTCATTGGTATTTTCTTCGTTGTGATGATTTTAATGTTTACCATGATTATTCCCAAGCTATCTGAAATTATTTTGCAATCTGGTCAAGAAGTGCCAGTTTATACAAAAATCGTTATTGGCATATCAAATATTATGGTTAATTACGGTATATTCTTGCTAGCGGGGCTTATTGCTCTAATCGGGTATATTGTTTATTTAGCCCGTTCATTAAGAGGCAAACAAATGATTGACGAGCTTAAAATTACTGCGCCAATTTTTGGGCCACTATTTCGTAAAGTCTACCTAGCTCGCATTGCTGATAACCTAGACACAATGCTATCATCGGGTATACCAATTGTGCGGGCCATTCAAATTACATCTGATGTTGTGTCTAACAGCAAATATCAAGCTATTTTGATTACAGCCAGCGAAGAAGTCAAAGCTGGTGCCACACTCTCGCAATCACTTTCTAAATACGAAACTATCCCGCAAATTTTAGTCCAGATGATTAAAGTGGGTGAAGAGACCGGTGCCTTGGGCCAAATTTTAAAAACTCTAGCTAAATTTTATAAACGCGAGGTGGATGATGCCGTGGAAACACTTGTCAGCTTGATCGAGCCAGTCATGATCGTGGCGCTTGGTTTAGGTGTGGGCTTGATTTTAGTTTCAGTCTTGATGCCAATATATAGTATTGCTGGTGGTATTTCATAATTCTTTTATAATTCTATAAACATAATAAAAAGATTTCCACACCCTGGGGGCATTGCTTTATAATTTATGCTATAATCTAGGTATTATCAGGTCGCGTGTGTGCACACACGTAATTAATAATTTAATGTAAATTTACATGTCAAATAAAAAAGGTTTTACGCTTATCGAACTTCTAGTCGTTATTGCGATCATCGGTATTTTGGCGTCAGTTGTTTTAGCTTCGCTAAACTCTGCACGAACAAAAGGTGCTGATGCCGCAATCAAGGCTAACTTAGCTAACATCCGTGCCCAAGCTGCGTTGTATTATGATACAAATAGTAACTATGGTTCAGCCGTTGCTTGTTCTATAACTGGTGCTGGTACAGCATCGGGTTGTACGTCGGCTTTCGCTTCAGGTGGAACAAATACAATGTATGAAGGCTTGAAGGCTGCTGCAGCTGCTGCAGGTAGCACAGCATACGGCACAACAACAAACGCTAATAGCGGTGATGGTTGGGCTGCCGCTGTTGCTTTAAAGTCAGTGTCTGGAACTTACTATTGTGTTGATTCAAATGGTGCTGGTAAGGTAGTCACTGGTGCTCTAACAGGTATCGCTACGGGTGCAACTGTTACTTGTCCATAGTAGCTATTTTTCAAAAAAGAAATCCACTCGAAAGGGTGGTTTTCTTTTTTTGTATAGACTATAATAGATATATTATGTTATTAAATAAAAACACAAGCAGAAGTTTTGGTTTTACACTCATTGAATTACTCGTCGTTATCGCAATTATTGGTATTTTAGCCGCAGTTATTATTGGTTCACTAGGTGTTGCCAAATCCAAGGGTGATGATGCGTCTATAAAATCAAATGTTAAAACTATTTCAAC
>Ga0155439_106_pt1 | contig 35163 bp, 34 predicted proteins | sample RifCSPhighO2_02_FD_111887 | JGI IMG/M metagenome (GOLD analysis project Ga0155439, IMG submission 111887) | Candidatus Nomurabacteria bacterium RIFCSPHIGHO2_02_FULL_38_15 | reverse complement strand
AGCTTGTTGTTTCGCCATATTCAACAATCGAAGATGCGGCTTCGTCGGTAGTCCACGTGATGGTGGCTGTTGTTGTGGATGAAGAAGGGATAGAAGAAGAGACGTTTGTAATAGTCGGAGCCGTGGTGTCAATGACCAAAGCTTTGTTAGCGGCTAAATTAGTAGCTGGGGCAAAGTCAGAGACGGCATTGCCGGCAGCATCAGCAATCGTACCTGAGATGGTTGAGACCGTTAAGTCAGAAGTGGTATCCCCGGCTTGGACAGTATAGTTACATGTACCGGTCGTACTGGCTGAGACCGTAAATGTACAAGTTCGGTCAGTGGTGCCAGTTTCTAAAGTTACGGTCACATTACCGGTTGAAGTGACAGCTTCAGAGAATGTAACATCTATATCAATGACTTCACCTGTGGTATATGTACCGTTAGTTTTGTCAGAGGAGACGTTTGTAATAGTTGGCACAACAGTTTCTAGAATAAATGCAACACTTCCAGAATTGGCCGTAGCATAGCTTGAAGCAGCGTCACTATTATCTATGGCTTTGACTCGCCAATAATAACTTGTGTCGTTAAGTGTTTGACCAGAGGAACCGGTAGTATATGTGCCCGAACCAGCGGCTTGACCAACAGTGAATGAGGCGCTACCTTGTGCGGCCAGTGCAGAAGTATAGTCCACAACAGCCGAAGCAAAATCTGAACTGTCATCAATTTGAATTTGGAATTTTACAGTATCGGCTACGTCACTGTCGGCTAGCGTAAAAGTAAGTGTAGGGGTATTGTCATTGCCTAGTGAGCCGTTAACGTAGGCAGTGGCACCGAGAGATGTTGGCGTATCAGGATTGGCATTAAAAGCTCCAAAATACCAACCACTGCCGGCAGTTGTAACAGCTTGATTGTTTGTACTGTTGGTGGCCAGCCACGTTGAAGTTGGAGTAGCAACTGAGTGTTGAATGCTTAAATAATCTGAAGTAATAGTCCCACCACCAGACTTTACTAATGCATGGGTACCAGTATCGGTACTGTTGATTGTAATTAAATTCCCGGCAGTACCATTAACCGTAAATGTCGTAACTGTTTGAGTCGTTCCAGTTGTAAACAATATTGAATGAGCAGCTGTTCCATCATCTTTAAAATCAGCAAAAGTGTTAGAACCTGTAATTGTTAACGATCCAGTACCCGATCCAGGTGCATACCAAAAGTTATTAAATGTCGAACCACCACCAGCAAAAGTTTTAGCGCTAGAAGAATTATTTGTAAATTTGATTGTTGAAGTTCCTGCCGAATATGTCGCCGTGTTATTAAATACCGTGCCAGTACCTGAAAGTGTAATGGTGTATGAGCTTCCAGCAAAAGTTCCAGCTGAAATAGTCAGGGCTCCACCAGCTTCGATAGCTGCTCCAAGGGTTTTTGTGCCTGTACCTGAAGAAGTTAAATTATAAAATGTGATCGCACCTGAGTTGATCGTAGCATCACCATTACCTGACATTACAACCGTCGGTGTACCACTGGTAATTGTAAATGTACCAGCAAGTGTAAATAGTGTTCCAGATGTTGCAGTTAAAGTCAGGGCAGTTTCAGACGCCACAGAAGTTAAATCAAGAGTTCCACCAGTTGCTACATTTAATAAACCAGTGGATAAATCATAATCAGATGCTGATGGACGCATATCAAGGATTGATGTAGCTGAATTTGCTCTTGAAATTGTTGTTGTTTTGCCACTTGCAACAGTAATATTTGCACCTGCATTCACAGTCAAAGAAAGAGCTGATCCTGCTGTTGGATTAATATTAAAATCTCCATTAATCGCCAAAGCACTAGAACCAAAAGTATATACCCGACTACTTGTAATTGTAGGATTTAAGGTTAAATTATAAAATGTGATACTACCTGACGTAAGTGTAACTGCACCATCAGGATTCATAGTTACAGTTGAACTGTCCGCTGTAAATGTGCCTGTATTTGTAAACAAAGTTCCTGATGTTCCTGTTAAAGTATATGTCGGACTACCTGTTGATGTAATTGTCCCGGCATTAGTAATTTTCTCAGTCGTGACAGTTTCAGTCGATGCACTAGCCACGGTTAAAGTATTGCTTGCCAATATTGATAATGTTTCTCCACTATATACACCCCCAGCATCTACAGTTAATGCTCCACTCGTTGAACTATGCATCACATCTTCGTCATCACTATTTTCATATTGAGTCATATTTGTCGTGGACACACTTGTATTTTGACTACTACCCACGGTCAAAACTCCAGTGTTAAGGACCATACCAGTCACATCGCCAGCATTGTATTTCGTCACAGCGGTTGATTCATTGGCATCTGAAACATCTCCAGCAGTTGCACCATCAACCCATACAGTAATGATGTCGTTGACTGATGGTTCAGTCACACTTGCTATACTCCAAGCAGAACTTGCAATTGTTCCCGTTTGGGCTTGGACTGTGCCATTGATTGCAACTTTTACGGTGGCTCCATTGTTGCCATTGGCTGTTCCTGAAATGCTAAATGGCGTAAAAAACCAACCTGAATTATTTCCTCCATCAACATTAGTATTAGAAGTATATGCTCTCCAAGGTGCCCCACCTTGTGCAACAGAATATGAAAGTGTTGTATTTGAAATAGATACAGTACCAGATGGCTTTGTAAGTGTGTGAGTTGCAGACGTAATAGAACCCAATGTTATGCCAGTTCCATTTGTTGTAATTCCAGGACCCGCTGATGTAAATGTTTGAGTTGTTCCAGCGGTAAATTTAACAATCCTATCATTACCATCAATATAAATTTCATCATAAGTGTTTGATCCAGTTATGTTTGTCGAACCAGTGCTACCTGTAGCTATCCATATTTTATTAAACGTCTTTCCGTTACCACCGATTGTTTTTGTACTTGTACTAGAATCAGTTAATTTAATTGTTGAAGTGTTCGCATTAACAGTCAAATTGCCTCCAGAAAAGTCAACAACATTTCCTAAACCAGAGGATCCTGTTAAAGTGATTACGCTAGCTCCAAATGTAAGGACTTTAGTGCTTGAGCCAAATGTAAAAAGTGCTCTAGCTGTAACAGCTTGCCCGTTAGTATCCAGCGTTCCTGCTGTTAATTGAATATCATCTGTAATTGAAAATGTATCTTGTAAAGTCCATTTCGCTCCACTTGTGTTAAACAACATGCGACCTGCATAAGTAGTTCCTGCCATCGTAACCGTCTTAGTTGTGCCAGAGCCAGAAAACAAAATAGTTGAAGCATTACTAAGTACTAAACCAGAATATAATGTAAAACTTCCATTCACAGTAAATGTATTAGCAACATTTACTGTCAAATTACCTGAAGATGGAGCAGATGCTGTTAAATTAAGACTTGTTGCTCCAGATGTAACAGTTACAGTATAATCCGCAGACCCTGAATTAGTATTAAAAATTACATTGTCCGAACCACTCGGAACATTACCATCACCTGGAGCACCACCATCCGTTGTAGACCAATGGTTATCATCGTCACTCCAGTTACCAGTTCCCCCTACCCAATACCTATTCGCGGCAAAGGCATGACTTGCGGAAAAAAGAAAAAGGAAGGCTGAGAGTATTAAAATTTTGTTTATTGATTTTGCCATTTTGCTTATAAACTTATTTTTTACCTTTTAAACTCTTTACATTTTCTTTATTTTTCAAGAAATTCGATTTTGATACTATGGGATGCTTGAGACGCTTTTCAAGTTTTTTACGAGCTCCTCCTGCAACACTACCTCCTGCCTTGGCATCAGATTTTAATTTTACCATACCTTTTGAATTTTCTTTTTTGTGTATTTCATTAGTTGCTGTTTCCGCAAGCATATTTAGTACAAGTTCCAGATTGGTCATATTGTCTCGTAAGCTTTCTTTTTTTAATCCTTTTAAATTTTTAGTTTTCAATGCTCGGTGTATGCCTATTTCAGGATCGGCTGTTTCCTCCAATCTTTCATAGCCAACTCTTGCAAGCCACAATTTGAAAGGTTCAGCTTTTGGCGAAGGGATAGACTGCACAAGCCGAAGAACTGTTTTTGTATCAGCTACATCAGTAATACGTATTTTGCCATCTATGACTATCATTTTCAACTCGTTACACTTTGTAACGGTTTCATTTGAGCCTTCGTCTATAAGGCGTTTCTTTAAAACACGCCAATAAACTTGTGGATTAATACTGCCTGTTAATGCAAAAATAATATCAACAACAGAAAAATACCATTCCTCTTTTTCATCATCCCAATGACGACGAATTTCTTTATTTTCAAAAATCGCTATTCTGTTTTTTGTTTTTTTAGTCATATTATTATTCTTGTGTTATTTCTGACTCTATTTTGCTCGGCCGTACTTTGCAGTACGTCACCTCGAAGATCCTGTAAAGGGCAAGCAAAAAATAAAAAGTCTTTTCACTCCTTATTTTTGCGGGCCCACGAGGATTTGAACCTCGGTCGCTCGTTTTGGAGACGAGAATTCTACCACTGAACTATAGACCCATTACCCATCATTCTAGCAAATTTATTGGCGAAAGTGAAATAAAAAACCAAACCCCCTCTCCATTTTAATGGGGAGGGGGCCAGGGGGTGGGGTTATTTTTTAGCCTCTTTAAATACAATACGTTTTTTAAGCTTTTTTGAGAACTTTTTCAATTCCAGCTTGCGTTGAACTTGTTTTTTATTTTTACGAACAAAACGCACCTCATTGGTGTCTTTATTCATTAGTTTTACCAATTTGTCTTTATACCATGCCATAGTCTGTCTAATATAGCATAAACCCCAAAATAAACAAACCCTTTTAAACTCTTGCAAAATTTTATAAATGCTGTACAGTCAGCTTAGAAATAAACGTGCTTTAACTATGAAAACATTAACAATTGATAAAAAGGGTGCCATAACCCGAGGGATTAAGTGCATTGCGACTGAACCGGGGGGTGACCAATTTGTTCAGCTCCACACTCAAACTAGACCCTTGCAACTTGCCAGAGGTTATACGTATAAAAAAGACCAGCCTGAAGTAATTAAAGATTTTATTTATGACGCTAATTGTATTGATGTAGGCGGGTCATTGTTTTTCACTGCACAACAAAGTGGAGAACGGGACTTGTTGCTAATACTTTTAAAAAGAAGAGCCTACAAACGCATGAACGGCTGGGTCAAAACAATTTATCATCCTAAAAATATCGCCTACACCGTCATTCTTGCTACAGAAGGTTCGATAATAGAAATCCCTATAGACCCAGACGAAGACGCCAGTGACGATGACGAGGTTGTTTGGAAAAAGATAGAAATAATCCTACCTGCTTGAAAATTTTTGAAAAATTTTCAAGCAGGTTTTTTATTTGTTTTTTATTTTGTGCGCCGGGTTGGATTCGAACCAACGAAGCCCGAAGGCGACAGATTTACAGTCTGTTGTGATAGACCACTCCACCACCGACGCTTATTAAATTCCATACTTAAATCACATGTACAAAAAGCATCATAGCAGGTTTTGTGGTGCTTTTCAAGAGTTTATTTATATTTTACTTTCTAGCTTTTAGGCTTTTAGTTGCAATATTTGAAATAGTTTTTTTGTTTTTCTTTTTAGTTTCAACAACTAGCTGGCCGTCCACAACATCTACCAGTACACTTTCGCCGGGCTTTACGCCATCACGAATTATGTGGTTGGCTACTGGATTTAAAATTTTAGTTTGAATTAGGCGGTTTAATGGTCGTGCACCATAGGCCGGGTCGTAACCAGCACGTGCCATAAAATCAACCGCGTTGCCACTGATAATTAAATTAATGCCTTTTTGTTTAAGCCTTTCACTGATCTCGGCAATACGCACGTCAACAATTTCGCGCACAACCCCAGGTGAAAGAACATCAAAAACTACAACTTCGTCCAAACGATTTAAAAACTCAGGCCTGAAGTGATTTTTTAACGAATCCATGACTTTTTCTTTAGTTAAATTATACTCACCAACTTGATCACCGTTTGAAAAGCCCAGGCTTTCCATTTTTTGAATATGCTCGCTACCAATATTAGAAGTCAAAACAATGACCGTATTTTTAAAGTTAACTTTACGCCCCTTTGAATCGGTTAGTACACCTTCATCTAAAACTTGCAAAAGCACGTTGAAAACTTCAGGATGAGCCTTTTCAATTTCGTCAAACAAAACCACTGAATAGGGTCTGTGACGTACGGCTTCGGTCAATTGGCCGGCTTCGTCATAACCAACATAGCCAGGCGGTGAACCAACTAGTTTTGAAGTGCTGTGCCTATCCATGTATTCGCTCATGTCAACTCGTATTAAGGCCTTCTCGTCATCAAATAAAAACTCAGCTAAAGTTTTGGTTAATTCAGTTTTACCCACACCCGTTGGGCCTAGGAATATAAATGAACCAATTGGTTTGTTTGGGTCTGAAATACCGGCTCGGTTACGACGAATAACACTGGTGATTTTTTCAATCGCTTCAGTTTGGCCTTTGACTCGTGTAGCAAGCTCCGCCTCCATGCGCATCAATTTAGCGCGCTCTTCCTCAAGCATGCGTGATAGTGGTATACCAGTCCAGCGTGACACAACATTGGCAATGTCCTCGGCATTAATTTCCTCTTTTAAAATTCGGCGACTTTTTTGCAGTTTGCGCAATTTGTCAATTTTTTGATCAATCTCTTTTTGTAAATTTGGAATCTTGCCATAGCGAATTTCAGCGGCGAGGCTCAAGTCGCTTTGCATTTCAGCGTTCTCGGCCTCAATTTTTAATTGCTCTAATTCCTTTTTCATGGCGCGCATATCAACAAGAATACTTTTTTCGTTCTTCCAACGAATACCAATTTCATTGGTCTTTTCGCCAATATCGGCCATACTTATTTCAATTTCTTTTATTCGGGCTTTTATGTCTTTAGTTTGCTTGGCATCCAAATTACTAATACCAATATCTTTACTCAAATCACTGTTCAATGCTTGGCGCTCAATTTCTAAGCGCATAATTTTGCGCTCGGCTTCCTCCAAAACGGCCGGCTTATTTTCAAGTGACATTTTTAAAGTTGATGAGGCCTCATCAATCAAATCCACGGCCTTGTCGGGCAAATATCTACTAGTGATATAGCGCGACGACAATTCAACCGCTGAAACAATTGCGTCGTCGGTAATACGCACACCATGGAATAATTCATACTTGTCCTTCAAGCCTCGCAAAATCGCCACAGCATCTTCAATGTTTGGTTCATCAATATACACAGGCTGAAAACGTCGTGCAAGGGCCGGGTCACGCTCAATATATTTTTGATACTCTTTTAAAGTTGTAGCACCCACGGCCTTTAATTCACCCCGGGCCAGGGCCGGTTTTAACATATTGGCCATATCAACACTACCCTCGGCGGCGCCTGCACCAACAATTGTATGGATTTCATCAATGAATAAAATAATCTTGCCTTCAGATTTTTCAACCTCTTTAATAATCCCACGTAACCTATCCTCAAATTCACCCCTGTATTTTGTACCAGCTAGTAACAAGCCAATGTCTAATGATACAACCTCTTTGTCCTTTAGCGATTCAGGCACGTCATTTTTAGCAATCCTCACAGCCAAGCCCTCAACAATGGCGGTTTTACCAGTACCTGGCTCGCCAATTAAAATTGGATTATTTTTGGTGCGCCGTGACAATATTTGCATTACACGCATAATTTCATTATCACGACCAATGACTGGGTCAAGTTTGTCGGCCCGCGCCAAATTAGTTAAATTACGCGTAAATTTATTTAAGTTGCGATTTTTTTTATCTACATTCTTATTTAAATCTTTATTGTCTTTATTTTCAGCTAAAAAATTTCTAATTTGTTTTGCGTCTATTGAAAACTTTTTTAATAATTCCAAAGCTGGCGAATCAACCTCAAGTATAGTCAAAAATAAATGTTCAGTTGAAACAAATTCCTCACCGATTGACTTGGCCACCTCGGGCGAAGTTTCCAATATTGTGGCCAAGTCTTGGGCCAAATACATTTGATACGATTGCGACAAAACACTTTGACTGGTCGGTTCCTCAAGAGTATCAACCACATTATCAGACAGTAACATAACGTCAACATTGATTGACTCCAGCATTGAAAAAACAATGCCTTCTTCCTGAAACATGATGGCCGCTAAAAGATGCATTGAATTAACATGATTTTGCCCGCGCTCAATCGCAAATTCATGAGCCCTTTTGATTGTCTCTTTGGCTTTGGTTGTAAATTGGTTAAATGATGGAATCATAATTTAATTAATATTTAAGATTTTAAAAATTTCTTTTAGACTTTTAATTATATAGTCAACATCAGATTTTTTAGTTTCTCGACCGAATGAAAATCTAACACTGCCCTCCTTGTATTCATTCATTTTAGCACGTTTTAAGGCCTCAAGCACGTGTGATTCGCCTGGCTCACCCGACTTGCAAGCACTTTTGCCAGTTACGTAAATGCCCCGTGCATCTAAATATAAAATTAAAGTTTCACTGGCAATATTTTTAAAAGTTACATTTAGAATATGTGGACTGACTAAAACATTTTTAGCATACAAATGCACACTGCAAATATTTTTAAACTCTGTTTCTAATTTTTCGATAAAATATTCGCGCAAATTAGTTAAATTATCAAAATCTTTTTGTTGATGTAATTTTGTAATTTTGCAAGCTTGGGCCAATCCCGCAATTTGCGGTAAAGCCTCAGTCCCCCTAAAAGCTATTTTAATTGGTGTGTTGCGTTTAACAAATAATACACCAACACCCTTGGGCCCATACATTTTTTGGCCGTTAAACGATAATAAGTCAACACCTAGTTGGTTAATATTGATTGATATGTAGGCAGTAGCTTGGGCAGCATCAGTGTGCACCAATGGATAAGTTGTTTGGTTTTTTAATTTTTTATATTGCCTGACAATTTTGGCAATTTCTTTAACTGGCTCTAATGTACCAATTTCGTTATTAACTAAATGTACTGAAATTAAGACTGTCTCGGTATTGATAAGCCCAAAAAGTTCTTTTGGATTTATCAAGCCATTTTCATCTACTTTTAAATAACTAACTTTTATTTTATTTTTTTGCTCCAACTTTTTAACCAAATCCAAAATGGCCGAATGCTCTATTTCGCAAATAATAATATGTGGAATTTCTATACCAAAAATTGTAGCCTCTTCAATCACGCCTAAAATAGCCAAGCTATCGCTCTCGGTACCACTAGTGGTAAAAATTACTTCATCGCTGTGCGCCCCAATAAAGCCCGCCACAATTGACCGTGAATATTCTATTTTTTGACGCGCTAAAACGCCCGGGCGATGCAAACTACCTGGGTTGGCAAATAAATTTTCAGCCTCGCGTATCACCTTTAAAACTGACTTATCAGGCTTGGTGCACGAAGCATTATCAGCATAGACTTGGCGCTTGAATTTAGCCTTAAACTTGTTTATAAATCCCATAGCTTGATTTAAGCAAAAAAACATTGAAAAGACAACAAAAATGTGGTAGACTAACAATTATGTTGGGGACAGAACTTATTATAATTATAGCTATTGGCACAGTAGCAGTTCTAACATTAATACTGCACTTAATTTTATATGTGCGTTTAAAAAAGCTTTTCAAGGGTGGTCAACCTAAAAGTATTGACGAAATATTAACTGCCTATCGTGTAGCCATTGAGGATTTATACGAAAATTTTGATCAAAATAAAAAAGTTTTAAGCGACCACGAAAACAGAATTAAAAAAAGTATAACCACACCCAAAACCATCAGGTTTAATGCTTGGGGTGATGTATCGGGTAACCAAAGCTTTACAACCCGATTGCTTGACGAAAATGGCAATGGCGTAATTGTTTCTACACTTTACGCACGCGAAAAAACTTCAGTTTTTGCCAAACCTGTAAACAATTGGTCGACCGAGCAAGAATTATCAGACGAAGAAAAAGAATTACTTAATGAACGCTAAAAAAACTGCCGGCACCGATTTGCGCGAACGCCCCCCCATTGTTGTAGTTATGGGTCACGTTGATCATGGCAAATCAACTTTACTTGATTACATTCGCAAAACCAATATCGTTGACCGCGAAGCTGGTGGCATTACTCAACACCTTTCGGCCTATGAAGTAGAGCATACCGACAAGGATGGCAAGATGCGCAAAATTACTTTCTTGGACACTCCTGGTCACGAGGCTTTTACCGGTATGCGTTCGCGGGGTGCAACCGTGGCCGATATTGCGATTTTAGTTATTTCGGCCGAGGATGGTATCAAGGCCCAAACCAAAGAAGTTATTGAGCTGATTAAAAAAAGCCATATGCCCTACATAGTGGCGATTAATAAAATAGACAAGCCCAACGCCAATGTTGAAAAAGTTAAATACGAATTACTTGAACACGAAGTATACTTGGAAGGCCTGGGTGGCGACGTGCCCTTTGTACCAATTTCCAGCCTGAAGGGCACAGGCATTGATGAATTACTAGAAACTGTTTTATTAGTGGCTGATATTACCGAACTGAAGGGTGATTACACAAATCTGGCCACAGGCATTGTGATAGAGTCACATATTGATGCCAAGACCGGTGCTAAAGCCACATTGGTAATTTTAGACGGCGTAGTTAAAAAGGGTGAATTTATAGCCACTGGTCAAAGCTTTGCGACGACTCGTATGCTTGAAAATTACTTTGGTAAAAGCATTGACATGGCCGGCCCATCGCAACCCATAACCTTGACCGGCTTTAGCAACGTGCCAAATGTTGGAGACTTATTCCAAACAACAAAAACTAAAAAAGAAGCCGAGGGTTTATGCGTTGAAAATAATCAAGAGCAAAATAAAAGTGTACTGGATAATAATACTTGCCCCGAGGGTGATAAAATTATACCCATCATTATTAAAACTGATGTGGCTGGCACTGCCGAGGCTATAGTTCGTGAAATTGGTAAAATCAAAAAGGAATGTATTAGCTATAAAATTATTTCAGTTGGTGTGGGCGATATTAACGAGGGTGATATTAAATTAGCCAGTGGCGACAAAGAAGCTATTATTGTTGGTTTTAATGTAAAAATTGGTAACATTGCTCGCGACATTAACGAGCAGGTGCAGGTGGGTGTGCGGGTTGAAATTTTTAATATTATTTATAAACTAACCGAATGGTTAGATGAATATATCGAAACCCTACGCCCCCGCCAAGAAGTACATGAATCAATTGGTAAAATAAAAGTCTTGAAGTTTTTTAGTAAAACCAAAGACAAGCAAGTTATTGGTGGGCGCATTGATGAGGGTGTGATTATTTCAGGTAGTTTGGTTAAGATATTGCGCCGTGAGAACGAAATTGGTGTTGGAAAAATTATTGAAATTCAAAGTCAAAAAATTAAAATTAAAGAGTTAGGCGAGGGCAACGAATGTGGCCTGACAGTTGAATCAAAAACCGAAATCGCCCCTGGTGATTATTTAGAAGCTTTTAAAATAGTTGTAAAATAATGAACAATATCAAGCATAACAGAATAGAGGAAGCCATTCGCGAAGCGGCGGGTTTATATGTGGCACGTGAAGGCGGCACAACGTCTATTATTACAATTACTCGTGTAGTGCTGGATGAAAAAGGTCGCCGGGCAATGATTTACTATACCTGCATACCTGAAGACAAGGAAAATGCGGCCTTTGGATTTTTAAAACGCAGCCTAACTGGTATTCGTGAATTTTGCGAATCGCGCATTAAAACTCATACTATACCCTACCTTGATGTAATGGTTGATGATGGCGAGAAAAACTTTAGACATATTAATGACTTATTACGCGCTGATGAAAAAAAGTAAACAAAAAACACTTTATCATAAGGTGTTTTTTGTTTTTGTGGGCCAGGCGGGACTTGAACCCGCACCCCAATAATGGAACGACATTTTAAGTGTCGCGCGTATACCGATTTCGCCACTGGCCCTTGTTGTTGAAATATATCATAAAATTAACATCGTTTCAATAAAATTTTTGAGGTCTAGGGCGGAATCGAACCGCCGTATAAGAGTTTTGCAGACTCTTGCCTTACCACTTGGCGACTAGACCTTGTAATAACAAGTATACTATTTTTATTAGCTTAAATCCACAAAAGATATTTGGTAAACGCTATATGTCATAGTATAATAAACATATGGCCCACAGAAAATCAAAGGTTCAAACAAAGTGGAATTCTAATTTTGCTTATACAATAGGCGTTATTGCGACTGATGGTAATTTGTCACCCGACCAAAGGCATGTAGTTATCACGTCTAAAGATCTAGAAATGATTAGTAACTGCGCAATAGGTTTAAAAATAGAAATGAAATATTCTAAAAAAGCACGTGGTGGAGAACATGATAAAAAATATTTTGTATTACAATTTAGCGATGTGAACTTTTTTGAATTTTTAGTAAGTATTGGCTTAACTACAAATAAGTCAAAAACTATTGATGTGTTAAAGATACCTGAAAAATACTTCAAAGATTTTTTAAGAGGCTGTATAGATGGTGATGGTTGCATTTCGATTTTTAAACATTCACAAAGTAAGCAACCTCAATATAAACTCAGGTTATCTTCTGCTAGTAAAAACTTTCTTGTTTGGATACTTTCTCAAGTAAGTAAGCTTTACAAGATAAGTGGTGGATCAATTCATAAACCCAAGAAATCTTCTGTGTACACGCTTGTTTTCGGTAAGTATGATGCAATAAAAATACTACCCATACTATACACAAGAAATAGCATTGCTCTAAGTAGAAAAAGAGTTATTGCTAACAAAATTCTAGCACATGGTTAGCGTATAACCTTTGTGCCCAGGAAAGGACTTGAACCTTCATGAGTCACCTCGCTGCTTCCTAAGAGCAGTGCGTCTACCAATTTCGCCACCTGGGCATATTTTATTATTTAACTATTATCATAACAGTCTACACGAAAATAAAATTTTTTCAATAGGTGTTGAAATTTTAGAGTTTTTAATCTATAATCCTAAGACTGGTTAAGAACCTTTATTTAAATATCCACCCGTAGCTCAGTTGGTAGAGCACCCGCCTCTTAAGCGGAGGGTCGTTGGTTCGAATCCAACCGGGTGGACAGCATAAACTTAAGAACTTTTTTGGGCTTGACTTTTACTACCCTTTCGTGCTATAGTATGGGCTGAAATAGAACCTTAAAAAATTATGAAAAAGAATAAGAATGATTCTGTGGTGATGTGCATATTTTTGCCATTGCTAGTTATAGCATGGGTTGTACTTAACAAACCCTCGCTTGCCCTAGTAGTTGCGGTTATATTTATCGTAACTATATTCCTGATATTGGGTCTAATAGACTTATTTTCAGGAAAACCTATCGAAAAAGAAGAAGCGGAATTTGCTCATTTTGAGGAACTTATGCCAATTCTTAACCCTCAACCATCAAATCCAAGACCTAAAAAAGAGTCATGGTTCAAGAAGTTTTTGAAAAATTGGAGGGAAAAATCTTCTATAGAACAAGTATCTGTGACAAAAATAATCTTAAAGACCTTTTACTTCGTATTAGGTTTTGTGTTAGGTTTACTAATTTCGATTACTGATAACATATTGGCTGGTATAACCATACTTGCCTTGTGGTCTGTTATGTATTGGCCTCTTTACTTGGCACTATCCAAAGTTTTTGGTTTGAATGCTCAGTTTAGAACTCTTTGGTTCACAGGTGTTGGTGAAAATGATATAAAATTTGTTGTTGACCAAAGTAATCAACTTATTAAAACATTAACGCCTAGGGGTTATTACGTAAACAAAGCAAGTAACGAAAATGAAATAGACGGAATACTTGTTAAAGGTAAGAACTCAATGCCGACCTATTTTGGAGGACTTTACTGGGTTGGAATTCCACCCATTAGAAGAATCTTCACTTACAACTGGGAATGGACTAAAATAAAAGATCCAAACAATATTGACCCGATCCTTCGAGAAGAGTTGGTTTATGGCTTACGAATACGCCAACAACAGTATGTCACAGTAAGAGACCTTGAAACAAAGGGGTTAGAAAGGGTTAACTATGGTTTTGTAATTACATTTCACTCCATATTCCCTAAAAAACAATTGTTCAAAAATGACAGTCCCGGTAATTGGTTGGTAAAAGCTAAGGCAGAAATAGAATCCATTTGTCGTGACTATGTTGCTTCAAAAGATTTTACAAGTCTAAACAGCGAAGCTCAGTACAAGGACTTGGAAAGTGATTCGATTTACAATAAGCTGATTGAATTATCTGGGCATAGATTTGAAGATGATCAGTTTGTTCCTAAGGATTCGGCAAACGATATTCACCTTGTTTATACTGTGGGAGTTGCAATCATTGATGTAGAAATAGTACTTTTTGAAAGTGCTGAGAATGCAGCAATGAAAGAAATCCAATTGGAGGAGCAAAAAGAAGTATACCTAAAAAAGGCTGAGGTTGTGAGACAAGAAAAGTTGGATGTTCAGCAAGATGGAGAAAATCGAAGAATAACTTCAAAATCTGTCGCAGAATCTACCGCGAAAGAAAACATCGGCAAAGCTGAGACCGCAGTTATAAGAGAAAAATACAAGGCTGTTGCTGAGAATAACGGCCATAGTATGTATATATCCGAACAGTTGAAAGAAAGCGAGTTGCTTTCACTGGGTGGTGATGCGTCAATGATATTGAATGTTGACGAACACCTAAAAAGTAAAGTTGAGGCTAAAAAACCAAAAAAGCCTTAGATTAATTAGCGATTTTGCCCCTACTTTAAGGTAGGGGCTTTTTATTTGACTTTTATGTTTGTATATGCTATAGTTAGCAAAGTTAATTAATTGTACATTTTATGGAAACAACAACAATAGTAATAATAGTACTGCTGGTAATTGTGATAATATCACTATTTATAGCAGCGTGGTCCCTTTCAGGTACAGGTACAACGCCACAGAACAGAAACACAAACAACCCAAATTGGATGGCCAGAAACAGGAATAGTTTGCTGTTTCTAATTGGCCCAATTGTTGCAATCATTTTGATTCACATGATTGTAAGGTATCACCTTGATGGCATATGGAATGTTTGGATGGGCTCATTCGCATTTTGGATAAGCTTGGTCGCAATAGCAACAGCTGTAATTTTAAATTTCTTGAGGTTTGTTAGTTCAAGTTGGTATTACATACTTCTTGTAATAATACCAATTTTTGTAACATACCTTGAGTTCAAAAATAATCCCGTTGTGTCCAAAGACCCACCAGCATCAGGTTTGATGGACAAAAGTAAACCTCAAGTGCCTGACACAACTGAAACCCAAATTAACGGAGTTTTTATAACAACCGTTTTAGATGGTGGTAGATTTAGGGTTATGCTTGAACCAAACTCAGAAGTCTCGATTAGGGGCAATGGTTTTGAGAAAAAGCTCACCACTGATTCGCTTGGTATTCAAACAGACCAAATAATAAAAGGTGACCCAGAAAGAGCCAGAGTTGGGAGTAGAGTACTTTTTGAAGAGGTCAGAGGAGAAGCTACAGTAAGAGAATGGCGAGTCTTTTAACAAACACTTGCCAAAAGCCCCCATTTAGGTGGGGGCTTTTTTATTTTACACGAATTTAATTTTGGTCAATTTGGCGGTAATTTGGGCCATTGGGTGGCGATTCCAGGTCAAGCGTATTTACAATAATTTGCATTATGGTAAAGGCGCTAAACATTATTAGTAGGCCCACAATCCCCCATACCATATGCTGTTTGCCTTTTGCACGGGCTTCCTCGTTGTTAGCATTTTGAATAAACACAACAATGCCATAAATAAAGTATAGGAAGGCTAGGATAAACAAAAAGTTTATTACTGGATCAACAACTTTGGCAAAAATTGCATTTACAACTGAGTCTGTTTCAGCATAGGCAATGTTAAACATAATGGTTTATAAACATTATTATTTATATAGGTAGGCAACGTGCACCAACAGCAGTATACCCAGGAGGACAAACAACATTTGTTGTTGATGACGCCCTAACACCTAAAATACTTTGCAACAATGCAATAATACCCCAAACTGATACAATAACGGCCAAGGCAATGACGCTTTGAACCAATCGGTGTTTAGCCTCCTTCTTGGCATCGTCACTGCTAGCCCTTATATAACCAATAACTCCCCAAATGAAGAAGCCCGTAGCTATTAGCATTAACCCTGGTATAAGGTAGGTTGTAAATAAGGTGTATATTTGAGTAACACCACTTGTAACATACCCAAAATTAGGCGTTGCTTGCGCAAAAGCTAAAACTGGTGCCAAGGCTGAACCTAAAATCAATAATACTTTTTTCATAATTAAATTAAATAAATGTTTACTAATAAAAACCTTTATAGTTAGATTATAGCATATATCATAAATAAAAAGTCAACTATTTATACCGAATTTGTGGAATAACTGATGTATCTGTACCCACAATTTGGCCCAAAATCGCCACAATACCCCAAACTGAAACCATCACAAACAATGCCACAATACCCCAGGTCATGTAATTTTTGTACTCTGTGCGCTTGGTTTCATTGTTGGCATTTTTAATAAACATTACAATGCCGTAAATAAAAAACCCAGTGGCCGCCAACATTAACAAAGGTATTAAATACTGGCCAATAATTTTGTACACTTCGCACAAATACCATTGCAATGATTTAGAGTACTTAATTGGCCCGCACAAAGTACTGCCAGTTTGGGCAAAAGCTATGAGCGGTAAAAAGGCTAGGGGTAAAGTTTTTAATGATTTTTTTAATATGTTTTTTGTTTTAATCATAGTATTTAGTTTAAAATTCCAGTTTCTCTTAATGTATTTAATATAACATTACCAAATGTCCAAGCACCCAAAATCAACACTGCCCCAATAACTAGGTTAAAGAAGTTGTCTTTAGCCGTCTTCCTGGCAGCTTTGTCACCACCTGACATAACCAGCTGAAAGCCGGTATAAATAAACAAAATCGCCAAGATTGGGATTAAAAATTTAAGAATCACCGCCAGCACAACTTGCACAAAATCCTCTAGATTTTCTGATTTTAGAGGGTTGGTTAGGGTTATTTGTAGGCCTGGTTTTGCGCCCGCTGGATCATCAGCTTTTACGTCGGCATCATCCTTGTCAGCTTTAACATCAACTTTTTCGTGTTTATCGGCAAAAGCACTTTGGTTATTTACAACCAACGTGCCAGTAAACAAAATGCTGACAAAAAATAAACTTATAAAAACTCTCTTGAAATTATTTGTAAATATTTTAGAATTCATAATTTTCATACTAATTAAAGAATACCTTAAATGTTAAGTCTTGACCAGCAATAATGGTAATAAATGTTTTAACCAGCAAATATGCCCCCACGACCAGCAGGTAACCCAGCAAAACATTCCAAATATTTTTTTTAAAAAGCTTCATAAAGGCTGGGCGGTCGCGGTAAATTATTAAATTAATACCGTTCCAGGCAAAAAACACGACCAATAATATAATAGGTAAACGAAAGAATATAAAACTGGCAATATTGTTTAAAAGCAAAATCAATGTGTCAAAGTTGCAATCGTCAATTCCCTCGCATGGCACAAGTCCTGCGGCACTGACACCCCCACCAATAAATATACTACCTAAAGCTAGCAAAAAAAGTATTTTGTTTTTAATTCTTTTGATCATTTAGAAGTTATCGCCGCTTAAAATCCTTTCGGCCTGATAAATTGCCTCTTGGGGTGTTTGCTTGCCTGAAATGACCCCTTCAATCATTTGATTAAAGGCTTGGTTAGTTTTAAGCATGTCATCATTATACCAAGTTTTAGCAATCAGGGCGCTTTTATACACAACCGGCAAATAGGTTGTTTCAGGTGGCAACATTAGTAGTGTGTTTAGGGCCGGAGCCATCATTAGGCTTTGGGCAAAAGCCTTTTGAAAGTCGGCCCCGGCCATTTCAAACCAAATTGCATAGGCGGCATTGGGGTTCGTGGTCTTTTTTAAAACACTAGCCACATATACATTACCAAATGTGGCCTGATATTTAGGGTCAGTATTTAACTGGGGCATGCTGGCCACGGCAAAATTCAAATTTGGGTTGCGGTCACGAATGTCTTTGGTCAATGAGGCAAAGTTTGGTAAAAAAGCCAACCGACCCTCTAAAAATTCTTTTTTTGAATCCAACATTGACCGGTTCCAAGTGTAAAATTCGCTCTTGGGGTCAGAGAATTGGGTGTAAAATTCTAAAACTTTTTGCCCGGCATTGGACAGTTCACCAACGTCAGATGTAGCCATATTCACGGCCTTACCCATTGTAGGGTCAGTTTTAGCAATTGGCACGCGTGATTGGGCAAACAGTGTTGAAAGTATGGCCCATGCATTATCAACATTTTTATACTGCCCAAAAGGCAACAATTCCTGGCGAATTAGTTGGCCTTTTTCAATTTTTATAATATCAGGTGCCATACTGTATACGTTGGCCCAAGTAGTTGGCGGGTTGGCATAACCGGCGGCCGCCAAGATTTCGCGGTTATAAAACATCATCATTGGATCAATACCAATTGGTATAGCTAAAATACCCTCGGGTGCAACCATGTCATGTGTTGCATTTGAAAAGCTTTGCCTAAAGCCAGCCTCGGGGTAGGTCGTATAGGGCAAGGCTTGGGTGTATTGCTTGATACTATAAAAAGTTGCAGTGTCGGACACAATCATGTCGGGGCTGACATCCGAGGCAATTGCCTCAACTAATTTAGATTTTAATTCATCTGGTTTAACTTGCGTATACAAAACTGCGATTTTGCTTTGCTTGTTGGTTATAACTTGCACGGCATTATTAAAAGCCTCATCAGGCAATGTACCCCATACTACAATTGTACCCTCAGGGGCTGTGGCCGTATTACTATTGTTGCCACCCAATTTGCCCGAAAAGAACAAGACACCTAAAATAAAAACTCCCGCCCCCACAAAGGCTAGTATTATGGCAAATCTTTTTTTACTTTGTCCGTCTTTCATATATTATGCTTGATATATTATACCATAAGCAAATTCGCCCGCATCAACTTTTTCAATTTTATTAAAGCCAATATTTTTGGCCACCGCCTCACATTCGTTTAGTTTAAACTCTTTTATGCCTGGCAAGGGCGTATTGGCATGCTCAACAACGACTAGGTGGCCCGAGTTTTTTAACAACCTTTTAGCCTCTTCAAAAACAATCCTTTTGTCATCTACTTCGTTTAAAACATTTACAATAAAAATATAGTCGGCTACGTCCGAATTTAATGGCACGCCACCTAATTTTTCAACATCGGCATGCATGGGGTACACATTTTTTTTACCCTTATCATTCGCACTCTTTTTTATTTGGTCAATTAAATGGCTTTGTACATCAACGGCAAAAACGCTACCCTTGGGGCCAACCATATCTGAAAGTAGTAATGAATACGTACCAAAGCCCGCCCCAAAATCAATTACACACGCCCCGGGGTGTATAACTAACTGTGCCAAAATTTTATGCGGCGCATCGATCATGTACATAGTATATCAAACACGACACGAATTACCCACCCCTTTCTACAAACACGTAAACGAGGCAATACTGTCGCCGGGGCGAAGCTTCATGACGGTAACACCTTGGGTGTCACGGCCCAGTGTTGGCACTGATTGTATGCTGGTACGAATTATTTGGCCTTTTTGCGAAACGGCAATTAATTCCTCTTGATCATTTATGACTTTGGCAATAATTAAATTACCAGTTTTTTCAGTGACCTTGGCAGTTTTAATACCACTACCACCACGCTTTTGAACTTTATATTCGTTTAAATTTGTTTGTTTGCCCAAACCATGCGCGCTCATAGTTAAGAGCTTACCGGCACTTTTGTTGTCGCCATTCTTTTTAATAACATCTACACCTACAATAAAATCAGTTTTATCAAGCTTCATAGCACGCACCCCACCGGCCGAACGACCCATTTCGCGAATGTCTGATTCTTTGAACCTAATTGATTGACCCTCGGTTGAAACAATCACGACTTCGTCAGAGTCAGTTACAGGTAGCACTGAAACCAGTTCGTCGCCAGCGCCTAATTTGATAGAAATTATGCCACTGCGACGCACATCTTTAAAACTACTAGCCGAGACTTTCTTGGCATCACCATTTTTCGTGACCAAAACCAAAGCTTTTACGCTGTCTTTATTTTCCTTGGAGATTGGCAAAATAGATGTAATAAATTCGTTTTGGGTAATAGACAAAAAGTTCATAATCGATTTGCCCTTGGTCGCCTTTTTACCCTCGGGGATATCGTACATTTTTATTTGGTAAGCTTTGCCTAAATTGGTAAAAAATAGCAAGTCAGCATGCGTATTGGCTGAAATCAACATCGTTACGAAATCCTCGTCCTTGGTTTCAATATCAATTACCCCCACACCGCCACGTTTTTGGGCGCGGTACTCATCAGGATCGGTACGTTTGATATAGCCACCTTTTGTATAAACCAAAACTGTTTCTTTGTTGGGGATCAAGTCCTCGTCATTAATAGATTTAACCCCACCTTTGACAATTTTAGTTCGGCGGTCGTCACCGTATTTTTCACGCACTTCCAACAATTCGTCCTTGATAATTTTAAGCATTTTAGGGCGTGAAGCCAAAATTGCTTCCAACTCGCCAATTAACACCTGTATTTCCTTCAACTCCAACTCAACGGCTTTGCGCTCAAGGCCAGCCAGTTTTTGCAAACGCATTTCCAATATTGCCATTGTTTGCAGTTCCGAGAATTTGAATTCCTTCATCAAATTAACTTTGGCCACACTCGCGTCTTTGGATTCGCGAATAATTTTTATAACTTGATCAATGTGGTCAAGTGCCTTTTTCAAGCCCAGTAATATGTGCTCGCGCTCTTTGGCCTTTTTCAAGTCATATTCAGTACGCAAGCGCACAACCGTTTCGCGGTGCAATATAAAATTACTAATTAATGATGACAATGACAATGTTTGGGGTACGCCATCAACTAATGCCACCATGTTAAAATGAAAGGCTTGTTCCAATTGTGTGTGTTTATATAAATAATTTAAAACTCTTTCAGGGGCCACACCGTTTTTTAATTCTATGACAACGCGAATTTCATCGGTTGATTCGTCGCGCATGTCTTTGATACCCTCCAGCTTTTTTTCATGTACCAACTCGGCAATAGCTGTGACTAAATTTTGTTTAACTACCCTGTATGGGATCGATGAAATAATAATATTAAATTGCCCGCTTTTTGTTTCAACAATTTCAGCCTCGCCTCGTGTAACTACCCCGCCCCGGCCCGATGAATAGGCTCGCAAAATGTCGGCCTTGCCATAAGCAATACCACCTATTGGGAAATCGGGGCCTTGTATATAGTCCATCAAGTCCTCGGTTGTGGCATTTGGATTATCAATCATATGCACGGTTGCATCAACAACTTCGCGCAAATTATGCGGTGCCATATTTGTAGCCATACCAACGGCAATACCCAATGTACCGTTCAATAATAGCTGTGGCACAACAGTAGGCATAACCGTTGGTTCCTTGCGGGTGCCGTCATAGTTAGGTGAAAAACTGACAGTTTCCTTGTTAATGTCGCGCATCATTTCCATGGCGATTTTAGACATGCGGGCCTCGGTATAACGCATGGCGGCCTGACTGTCACCATCAATTGAACCAAAGTTACCCTGCCCAAAAACCAATGGGTAGCGAGTTGAAAAAGGTTGAGCCAAATTAACCATGGCATCATACACTGACGCATCACCATGCGGGTGGTATTTACCCAATACATCACCCACAATAAAAGCTGATTTTTTAAACTTGGCACTGGCGGTTAGGCCATTTTCATACATTGAAAAAAGTATCCGGCGGTGTACGGGCTTCAAGCCGTCCCTAACATCGGGCAAGGCTCGCGACGTAATCACGCTCATGGCATAGTCCAAATATGAGCTTTTCATTTCGTCCACGATAGACACAGGCAAAATACTTTTAAAGCCCGCTACATTTATGCCAGTATTATTAACCCCACCGTTGTTTGCGTTTGGGTCAAAATCATCATTTAGTTTTGAAGCTTTTTCTTTTGGCATAGCTGTTTTTAGTTTAGTTTTATTTTTTTAGATTCCTAACACCATTAACCATGTCGGCCCACATTGTGCTGAAGCTTTGCCCAATTGACTGCACTTGCCCCACAATATCAGGGGTTATTATATTACCTGCACTACCGTTTGTTAAGCTTTTTTTATTAAACATTGGGTTAGTATAAACCCAAATTACAACGATTATAGCAAAAATTATAGCTGTATAAAAACCCGCCTTGATTTTGTGTTGCAAATCTTTGGTATTATTTGCCTGCTTGTTATTAGTGTGATTATTTTGATCGTCCATAATATCTTTTATAATATTTACATAAAAAATTTAACAGCTCAAAACCATAACTTCGCCTTCTTTTGATTCAATGTCGCGACGTTTTAGGGTTAGCTTGTCCTCGGGTTTTACACCCTCGGCGCCCATTTCCTTCAAAAACATTTTCAAGGCGTCAGGATTTTGGTCACTACCATAATCCATGGGTATGGTAATGTGGGCGTCTAGCATCACGGCAATTTTAGCCGCTTGTTTTGGGTCAATCACATCGGCCCCGCCAATTGGTACAAATAAAATATGTGGACTACCCAAAACTTCACGTGCCTCACCGGTAATTTCAGCTGTATTAATTGGCCCCAAAAAGGCAATGTCAATGTCGTCTATTGTTATGCTATAAACTGTGTTCAAGATTTTTTCAGTCCCCTTGCCATTGCCAACTGCCCTGTCAATATAAAAACCCGCACCCGTAACCTCAATGCCGTCAATTTCGTACCTTCCTGCCCCGCGAATTTCAAAAGGCACTGTTTCGCCATACGAAAATAAATCTGTGCCTGAAAAGTCATCAGTCAATGTGGTGGAAATAGCCACATTCGCCCCAAAGCGCGACATGCCCTTTGACCACGCCGAGTCCTTGTTAGGTGGGTTTAAAACGCAGGTAAAATCCCCCTGGGTTATTTTAAAACACTCCTTGCCCAAATAAGAAATTATCATACAACCATTATAGCATATATGAGTGAACAATAAAACCCATTTAGGCCTAAAAATTCACTTGTATAGTTGCGCTAGGCAAGACCTAGCGCAAACAGCCCTAAATTATTCTTACCAAATCACCGTCATCAAAAGCCAAAGTTATTGCTTCTGCTTTGGAAATAAAATGTTTCTTAAATTCAGGTGAAGCAACAAACTCCCTTATAAGAAATTCTGTATTATATAAAACGTCTTTCCATTCTTCGCTTGAATATACTTTTTCAAACTGCTCCTTTAAATTAAAATATTTTTCCTTTGGAGTGAAGTCTGAAAAACAATACCATTCTTCATCTTTACCATATTTTGATGAACCAGTAAGATATAAAGAATACCCAGTGTCTTCAAATTCAAGGATTCCAAAATGAAAGGAATTTATTTCTGCTTGCGGTTGCTCCGCTTTGTTTATTCTTTTTAACCAAGAAAAAACTGAGTCCTTTTTCTTTTTAAACAAATTAAACATTTTCATACTATCTTTTAGGTCTTAACTTTTCCTCTAGGCTATTAAAGCGTATCAAAAGACTGTCAAATTCATAACGTGGTACATATCTATCGCCTATTGCCAATACATCACGACGAGTGGATTTAATATTCTCGTTTAAAGAGTCTAGGCGAGTTTCTACTTTTTCAAATCTCTCATCAACACTAGTAAACCCCCTGGCTGTCATTAGCGCCAAATCATCAATGCGCTTGTCTAAAAAGTCAGAACTTTTTGCAATACGATCACCTAAACGTTTTTCTAGAGCATCAGAACTTTTTGCAATACGATCACCTAAACGTTTTTCTAAACTATCACTATTTTTAGTGATTAGAACTGCCAAATCTTCAATTGTAGTGGCTTTCTTTTTCATAGTCCAATTATATATCTAGTCAAAAAACTATGCAACCATTCGCAAGGACTGTCCTTGCGACAAAATATGTTTTAAGCGCTCGATTAATAGCCAGCTCTGGGTCAGCCGTTTCCTCTAATCTTTCATAGCCAACTTGCGCAAGCCAAAGTTTGAATGGTTCAGCTTTTGGACTTGGAATAGATTGCACCAAGCGAAGCATATTTTCTGTATCTAGAACATCAGTTTCTCGCATTTTGCCGTCATCAGCTATCATTTTCAACTGGTTACATTTTGTAACCAGTTCACTTCCTTCGGCAATAAGCCTGTGTTTTAAGACTTTCCAATAATTTCGAGCTGTTTGGAAATCTGACTGCTCCGTTAGTGCTTTTACAATATCAACAACTGAAAAATACCAAAGCTCATTTTCGCCGTCCCATTCTCGCCTTATGTTTTGACCTTCAAATAAAGTGATTTTAGACTTCATAAATTTATTATATCATTGGGAGTAGAGTTGCAAAAGTTAGGGTTTTGTAGTAAGGTTGATGTACTTAAATATTATTAGGAGGTCTAGGGAATACCCCAGACATAGAGCCACAAGATGTAACCCCTACTCGTTCAAAGATTTTGGATTAATAGGAACACTTGAGGCCTCCGCAAATAGTGCGGATTTTATATTTATGAATGATACAAATAATACAAGTAATGCAAATGGTGCAGACGATATAATAATTCACAAAGTAAGTGAGGCTAAAAGTTTATTGGAAAAAACTGGCGACAAACCAGCTATTGATACATTGGTTGAAGGCCCAGTAATTTCAATTACCAAAAGCGCAGTTTACGTTAACCTGGGGCCCGCAAGCACAGGTATAATTTACGGTCGTGAATTTATGGTCGCGCGTGACATTATTAAAAAGGTAGCCGTTGGCGATTCAATCAAGGCCAAGGTAGTTGATACTGAAAACGAAAATGGCTATGTTGAGCTATCACTAAAAGAGGCCAAGCAAGCATTGATTTGGAGCGAGGCTGATAAACTAATTAAGGCTAAAACTCCTATTGAAGTAGTCGTCAAAGATGCCAACAAAGGTGGTTTGATTATTGAGTGGAATGGTATTATGGGCTTTTTGCCGGCTTCGCAACTATCACCTGAAAATTATCCACGGGTGGCTGATTCAGACAAAGACAAAATTCATACTGAATTAAAAAAATTAGTTGGCCAAAAACTAAATCTAACTATGATCTCGGCATTACCCAAAGAAGGCAAGCTAATTTTTTCTGAAAAGACTGGCGAGGATGCAGGCCGTGGCGAAATGCTAATCAAATACAATGTTGGCGATGAGGTTGAAACATCTGTTGCTGGTATCGTAGATTTTGGAGTATTTCTAAAACTAGAAGACCGATTAGAGGGTTTGGTGCACATTTCTGAAATTGATTGGGGCTTGGTTGATGATACACGTTCAAGATTTAAAATCGGCGACAAGGTTAAAGCTAAAATTATTGAAATTAAAGATGGTAAAGTTTCGCTGTCAATTAAAGCTTTGCGCGAAAACCCATGGCGTGATTTTGAAAACTCTTTGAAGAAGGGTGATGTTGTGCAAGGTGTTGTTATTAAATACAACAAACATGGAGCGTTAGTTTCAATCAAAGAGGGCGTGGCCGGATTGATTCATAATTCATCAATTGGGGGCGAGCAACGCTTGCGCGAAAAATTAACCTTGGGCAAAACTTATGGCTTTCAAGTAACATTGTTTGAGCCCAAAGATCAGCGTATGACATTGGTATATATAGATCCTGATAAAAAAGCTGAAGCAAAAATAGAAGAAGCAAAAACTGAAGCTTAATAATTTACGACAAAACCCCCATAAAACTGGTGGTTTTTTCGTAGCCATTTGTAGAAAGAGATTCTAAAATGGCTTTAATTTTTAAACTGTTTGATTTTATTTTTTGAAACCCTGTCTCTGAAAGAGGGCGTAAAACATATTTATGCGTAGCATTCCCACCAAAAATATTTTTTGGTTTGCGCATAAGGCCATCTTTATCAGTTGGGCAAATACCAATGCGCAATCTAATAAAATCTTTTGTGCCTAATTCGTTAATAACTGAAGTTAAGCCATTATGGCCACCATCACCCCGCCCAAATGCCAGTTTAAACTCACCTAGTGGCAAGTCAATATCATCATACACTATTACTATATTTGCATATTGATTAGTATTTGTATTTTTAGAAAGATTTTTGTAGCTTAAAAACTTTTTAATAAATTTGCCCGACTCGTTCATGAATGTGTCAGGGTAAATTATTTCTACACCCACAATACTGGGCAAATTACCCAAGGCAATCTGGCCCGCATTGTGTGGGGTATTTTCATATTTCTTGCCAGGATTGCCTAAACCAAATACATACATATTTTAAATTATATCACATTATTGTAGCTTTCCCCCTCCTTGGCTCTGCCGGGGAGGGGTTAGGGGTGGGGTGTGTTTGTGTCAATGTTTAAAAAAGTGTATACTTACACAAATGAACGAAGAAAGTAAGGTGGAAATTGTAAAAAAAGGAGGCTTTTCAATGACTGATGCAAAAGAGCTTTTTAGGTTTTTACTTGTTGCGGCTATAATTGTCGTGCCAATTAGATACTTTATTATGCAACCATTTGTTGTTTCAGGTTCGTCAATGGACCCAACATTCCATAATAACGAATATTTAATTGTTGATAAACTAAGCTACAACCTAAACAAAATCCACCGAGGCGATGCCGTGGTTTTTCACTTCCCCTTGGAAAAGCGTAAGTACTTGGTCAAACGCCTGATCGGCCTGCCGGGCGACACAGTAACTCTTAGATCTGATGGCACAGTGACAATCAAAAACAGACTTCATCCAAATGGCTTTACAGTAGCCGAGGATTATTTAGAAAATCATGATGGCTATAATTTAACAATCACCGTACCCGAAAAAAAGGTTTTTGTTTTGGGTGATAACCGACCAGTCAGTTACGATTCCAGAGCTTGGGGTTTACTAGATGAAGACAGGATGGTTGGTCGAGTTTATTTACGACTTTGGCCACTTACTCGCATTGATTATCTACCAGGCAAAACTAATTTACTTAATCAATAAAGCTTTGTAATAAAAAATATGACAGATAAAAAAATAAATCAAAAAAATGAGATCAAAAAAGAGCCAAAGAAAGAAATGGCTCAGTCAGTTCGTGGTATGCGTGATATTTTCAACGAAGACTATTACTATTATCAAGGCTTTTTTGAAAAGGCCCAAGAAGTTGCCATGTATTACGGCTTTAAACCAATTGAGACTCCAATTATGGAGCAAGAAGCTTTATGGACTAGCGGTATAGGTGAAGGTACCGATATTATCGACAAGGAAATGTACACTTTAAAAACCAAAGGTGGCGACAAATTGGCTATTCGCCCAGAATATACAGCCTCAATTATGCGAGCCTATTTTGAAAAAGGAATGCAGTCATTACCTCAACCAGTCATGCTGTACAGCTATGGCCCAGTTTATCGCCACGATAACCCACAAAATGGTCGTTACCGCGAATTTCGTCAATTTAATTTAGAAATTCTAGGCACTGAAAAAAGTATTGCTGATGCCTTGATTATTAAAACAGCCGTTTCAATTTTAAAGGAAGCTGGTGCCCAAGAAATTATCGTTGATATCAATTCAATTGGCGACAAAGAATCACGTCCAGTATATATCAAAGAATTGGTAAATTATTACAAAAAACACATTGCTGATTTATCGCCAATTGACCGCGAGCGTTTGAAAACAAATCCCTTGCGAATTTTGGATTCCAAAGACCCCCGCACAATCAAGATCAATGAAAATGCGCCTGACTCAATTGCCAGTTTAAGTTCAGCTGGTAAAAAACACTTCAAGCAAGTGCTGGAATACTTGGATCAAATGAATATTGCTTATCGTATCAATAAAAATTTAGTACGCGGGCTTTCATATTACTCACACACCGTATTTGAAATTCTTGAGACAAGCGGTGGTACTGATGTTACACCATTAGCTATTGGTGGCGGTGGCCGGTATGATTATTTAGCTAAAACTTTGGGAGCTAAAAAGGACGTGCCAGCTATGGGTATGGCTATTGGTGTTGATCGTGTTGTTGAGGCTACTTGGTTTAAAAAATTAGAGCCCCGCATCATGAAAAAACCAAAAATTTACTTTATTCAACTTGGCTTTGAGGCTAAACTAAAAAGCCTGAATGTTGTTGAGCAATTACGCATGGCGCATATTCCAATTATGCAGTCAATTTCCAAGGATACCTTGGGTATACAGCTAGCCATTGCCGAAAAATCAGGCGCGCCTTATGCCTTGATTTTTGGCCACAAGGAAGCCATTGATAATACCGTTATTGTACGTGACATGCAAAACCGCAAGCAGGAAACAATCAAGCTTGATCATTTAGCTGAATATCTTAAAAAACTTAAGTAGAAATAATCATATAAAAAGAACGTGATGAAAAAACTTATTCACGAAAAAAATAAAGCTGGTGATAAAATTGTTGATCAAAACAATAAAGTCTTGCGCAAAATTAGTAAGGAAGTAAAAATTGCTGAAATCAAAAGCCCGAAAATAAAAAAGATTTTGCATGACATGTCGCTAGCACTTGATTCGCAAAGTGATGGTGTTGCGATTGCCGCCCCACAAATAGGCATTGGCCTACGTATTTTTATGGTTTCTGGTAAAATTTTCCAGGACGATAAAAATCCAGCTAGTAAAAAAATACCTAATCAAGCCTTTATTAATCCTGAAATTATTAAGTTTTCCAAAAAAACTGTCCTAAAAGAGGGTGAGGGTTGTCTATCAGTCAGATGGCTGTATGGTAAAGTTGTGCGCCACAGTAACGTCACACTTAAATACCATGATCAAAACGGCAAACTAAACGTGCGCGGTTCGGGCAGACTTTTGGCCCACATTTTTCAGCATGAAGTTGACCACTTGAATGGTATTTTATTTATTGACAAAGCCACCGATGTTGAAGAAATTTTACCCGAAAACAATACTACTAATGAAAAACAATAACTTTATATTTTTTGGTACGCCTGATTATGCCGTACACACACTTGAATCTTTAAAACTTTCAGGCTTTTTACCGTCTTTAATAGTATGTTCGCCCGATGCCAAAGTTGGTCGCAAGCAAATATTAACGGCCCCACCGGCTAAACTTTTCGCACTTCAAAATAACATGCCCATACTACAGCCAACAAAAATTGACCAGGCAACAGTAGATGGAATTTTAAAATACGCACCCGCATATGCAGTTGTAGCAGCCTATGGCAAAATTTTACCAAACATTTTGTTAGACGCTGTGCCATATGGCTTTTTAAATGTGCACCCATCATTACTGCCAAAATATCGGGGCCCTGCACCAGAAATTGCACCTATTTTAAATGGTGATACTAAAACCGGAGTAACGATAATATTACTTGACCAATTAGTTGACCATGGGCCGATACTTGCTCAAGAAGAAATAGTTTTAAATGGCAATGAATTTAGTCACGACTTGGCCAAAAATTTATTTGAAATTGGTGGCAAAATGCTAGTCAATATTATACCCAAGTGGCTAGAGGGCAAAATAAATTCTACTGATCAAGATCACACACAAGCAACACTAACATATAAAACTAAAAAATTAGATGCTAAAATAAATCTCTCTGATGACCCTAAAATACTGTGGGCAAAATGGCGCGCCTATTACCCATGGCCAGGCCTATATTTTGAAATAGATAACCCACACCAAACTAAATTGGGAGCTAAGCCCCCAAGTAAATTACATGTCAAAATCAACAAAGCTATTTTTGCAGACAATCAATTCACCCCTACCCTTGTAACCCCCGAGGGCAAAAAACCAATTACTTTTACCGAGTTTAAAAAAGCTCATAAAATTTAAAAATTACAAATAATGTTCAAGGTTCGACCTTAGTCACTTTTTATGTTTATTTTAAAGGGGATTTTACAGATGTATAAAAGTTTTGCGGTGGATGGGGGTTAGGCCGTGGGTTTTGATGGCTTGCATATGGACAGATGTGCCATAGCCTGAATTGGTTCCAAGGCCATATTGGGGGTACTTTTTGGCATAAGTGGCCATGATTTTATCGCGCGAGACTTTGGCAACAATCGAGGCCAATGAAATTTGCGGGTAGTCTTCGTCGCCCTTGATAAAAGTTTGCTGGTTTACATATTCAACAGGTGCTTTTAATCCCCCATCTAATAAGACTTTGCAGTCAGCGGGGTTTATTTTATTAGAAATTAAAAGTTTTTTTAAACACTCAGCTAAAGCTTTTTTAATACATGGCACAATACCAAATTTATCAATATTAACTGAATCTACATACGAAATAGCAAAATCGCTTAGCCCTTCTTTTTTCCAATTCAAAATAACTTCAAACCACTTTTGACGCTGTTTGACTGAAAGTTGTTTGGAATCCCGCAATTTTAAATTCTTGGGTAAAACCTGCACCAGGTCTTGCCTGGTGCAGAACATAAACGCACAAACGGCCACAGGCCCAGCCAATGGCCCCCGCCCGACTTCGTCTATACCAATAATATATTCCATTTGGCCCTTATTCATAAGCTAAATTATACCACACAAAATTTTGGCATTGACCGGTAACAAAGTAGTATAATGTAGACAATGGAAGCTGAAAAAGAAATTAATAAAGGTTTTGTGCATTTGCACGTGCATTCGCATTATTCATTATTGGATGGGCTTTCAAAAATTCCTGATTTAGTTAAAAAGGCTAAAGAATTTGGTATGCCGGCACTGGCATTGACCGACCACGGGGCGATGTATGGGGCAATTGAATTTTATAAAGCGTGCAAAAAAAATGGCATTAAACCAATTATTGGAGTTGAGGCTTATATTGCCAATCGTACCAGATTCGACAAAGAGCCAGGCACTGATACTAAACGCTACCATTTAACATTGCTTGCTAAAAATAATTTGGGTTATAAAAATTTAATGAAGATGGTGTCACTGGCTAATTTAGAAGGCTTTTATTACAAGCCCCGCATGGATAAAGATTTATTGAAGCAGTATGGTGCAGGCATAATTTGCCTGTCTGGTTGCCCAGGCGGTGAATTTATACAGCTATTAAAAAACAAACATTACGCCGAGGCACGTGACTTAATTAAATTTTATATTGAATGTTTTGATCATGTATTTTTAGAAGTTATGTGCCACCGTGAGACTAATTTTTATAATGAATGGTATAAAAATGTAATACCTGAAATTAAAAAAATCTCGGCCGAGTTTGGCATACCAATTGTTGGCACCTGGGATTCGCATTATTTATGCGAGGACGACAAGGAGGCTCACGATACTTTATTGAAAATAAATACAAATAGTGCCGAATTTAAAATGGACGGCAACTGGTCATTTATCGATGAAAAAAAGGCCCTCGAAGAGTTTGCTGAAATACCGGAGGCTGTAGAAAATACAATGGGTGTGGCTGATTTAGTTGATATTGATATTGACACTACTTCATGGTTCTTCCCGGCTTTTCCAATAGATGCCAATACAACATTTAACGCTGAGTTAATAAAATTAGTCGAGCAGGGCTATGTTGACCGAAAAATCCAAAAGACACCTGAAATTACTGAGCGAGTAGAATTTGAATTAAAAATTATCAGCGACAAAGGCTATTCGTCATATTTTTTGTGTGTGGCGGATTTTATAAATAATGCTACCCGAATGGGGATTTTTAACCAAACGAGAGGGTCCGCGGCAGGATCGATGGTTTCATATTTGGTTGGTATTTCAAACATTAACCCCATAGAATATGGTTTGTTGTTTGAAAGATTTTTAAACCCCGACCGGCCGTCATTACCTGATATTGACATGGACTTTGCCGACACACGACGCGATGAAATTATTGATTATGCCAAAACAAAATATGGCAGTAATGCTGTGGCTCAAATTGGCACATTCGGTACAATGGCAGCCCGTGGAGCCGTGCGCGATGTAGCTCGAGCCTTGGGCTACCCATATATGACGGGGGATAGAATTTCTAAATTAATACCCATGGGCTCACAGGGCTTCCCCATGACTATAGATCGTGCTTTAAAAATTACACCCGAGTTAATGGAGGCTTATGAAAAAGAACGTGACGTGACAACGATTATTAATATGGCTAAAAAAATTGAGGGCAATGTGCGCCATATTTCAGTCCACGCCGCCGGGGTGGTTATTTCACCAACCGGCAACATCAACGACTTTTCACCAGTCCAGTTTGACCCCAAAGGTGAGAATAAAATTATAACCCAATACAGCATGTACACGGGTGACCGCGAAGGTATTATTAATTTACCCAAATTTGATTTTTTGGGTTTACGTAACTTGTCAATTATTGCTGAAGCCATCACGCGGGTTAAAAAAATTAGGAACATTGACATGACACTAGAGACAATACCCATGGATGACAAATTAACTTATGAACTTTTTGGCCGAGGTGAAACAATTAGTGTCTTTCAGTTTGGCTCAAGTGGTATGCAAAAATGGTTGAAAGAATTAAAACCCACAACCTTGGAAGACCTAATTGCCATGGCCTCGTTGTACCGTCCAGGACCAATGGCCTTTATCCCAGACTATGTTGAACGCAAACATAACCCCGAAAAAATTAAATATCTAGACCCACGCATGGAGGCTATTTTGAAAAACACATATGGTATTATTGTGTACCAAGAGGACGTGATGAGAATGGCTACTGATCTGGCCGGCTATACCCGCGGAGAATCTGACAAATTTCGTAAAGCCGTGGGTAAAAAAATCCCCGAAGAAATGGCCAAACAAAAAGACCATTTTATTGATGGCTGCGTTGAAAATGGCATGCAGGCAAAACATGCCAAAGATTTATGGCAAATGATTGAGACTTTTGCGGCTTATGGCTTTAATAAATCACACTCGGCCGTCTATGCATTATTGGCTTATAGAACAGCTTATATGAAGGCGCACTACCCTTCAGAGTATATGAGTGCAGTATTGTCGTGTGAGTCAGACAACTTAGACACAGTCAGCGAAATGATCATTGAAGCCAAGCGCATGGGCTTTAAAATTTTACCACCTAGTGTGAATGAATCATTTTCAGACTTTACCACAGTTGTAGAGGGTGAAGTTATAACTGACAAAATTCGCTTTGGCTTGCGCAGTATTAAAAACTTTGGCTATGAGATTGGTAAAGCCATAATCACTGAACGTAAAAATAATGGCAAGTTTACAAGTATTGATAATTTTATTGAACGTGTTCAACACAAAAATTTAAACAAAAAATCTATGGAGGCCCTGATTTGTTCAGGTGCATTAGATGACTTTGGCGAACGCAACCAGTTAATGTTTAATTTAGAAAAAATTCTAGAGCATCGCAAATCGATTGGGGCCAATACCGAGCAAACTTCACTGTTTTCATTAGGTTTAGAATCTAAATCAATGCAGTTAGAGGTTTGCCAGCCAGCGACACAAAAACAAAAATTAGATTGGGAGAAGGAGCTGTTGGGCTTGTATGTTTCGGGCCACCCACTTGATAAATATGATGGTAAATCTGAAATTAGAATTAAAGACATCTTGGAAACTGGCAAAAACAATCAAGTTGTTAAAATCGTAGCCTTGCCAGTAAGTTATCGCAAAATATTTACACGCAATAACGAACAAATGGTTTTTGTAAAATTTGAAGACAAGACCGGATGTATCGAGGCCGTAATTTTCCCTAAAAATTATCGTGAATTATTCCCCCTTATTGAAAAATCTGAACCAGTTGGCCTAGCTGGCAAAATCACCTTGCGTAATGACGAAAAGAGCATTATAATTGAAGCAGTAAAAGCACTGTAAAAAGTGATGTTGACAAAAAATAAATAATGTAGTATACTTCAATCAGACAGATTATGGAAGCTAAGTTTATTATTGATGAATTCTGTACAAGGTACGGGAACTTCAAAAAAACAAGCAATTCAAAATCAACAAAAGGCGTCTTTGAAAAGATCTGCACTAGCCTGTTTTATAAATATCAAGGCTTTGCAGAAGAATCAGACCTTGATATCTCAGCATTTAAAAGCTGGATAACACGCAATTTGAAAAAAAGGCGTGGTATAAAAAGAAAGGACGCGGAGTTGAAGCAGGTTGCGGATGAAAAAATGTACGCAGAATATATGCATACAAAGTCCACACCAGAATGGGCGGATGATAAGCTAGATCAGCCACTCACACTTTCAAACCACTAGCACGATATTTGAGCCCCGCACACTGCGGGGCTTTGTATTTTGTAATAAATTTATAGATAATAAAAGCCCCCGCTTAGGGCAGGGGCTTTTATTATTTTAACTCTATGTTCTCGATAGCATCCATAATCTTTATTACTTGGGACGCATATTGAGGAACAACTGATGGGGGGTTATAAGCTTTTAATATCCCATCTACGGTTTTTTCGTCGTAATGACGTTTCGTATTTGGATTATTACCTCCTAAATTTTGACCAAGTACTTCGATCGCATGGTCGTAAGATTTAAAACCAATTTTACACGATCCCCAACCGAAGGGATTGAAAGTTTTACTTTTACAAGCAAACTTACCTCCGGTTGATTCACGCACAGCAATCGCTGGTATTAGTCTCCAATCGATATCGTTTTTATCGGCGACGTCAACCATTTTTTGACCATAGCCAGCGAGTGGCATATTACGATCTTTAAAGTACTTGTCAATCTTTTCGGCTCTAACATCTGTTACAGCCAAATTTATAGAGTTCATTTCACCTGTCATAATCGTAGCACTTCCTGGAACACCCGCGAGGATGTTCGTTACCATAAGCGGCATTACTATTAAAGACTGGAAAAATGTTAATTTTATTTTTGTATGCATAGTTGCAGGTTGTGCTCCTGCGGAACTCCAAGGTGGTATTTTTTGCCTTAAAAGCAAAATCCCAATACATATTTGGGACTACCTGGAGTATAGCAAAATGAGGGTCAAAAGTCAAGCTATTTTAGTTGACTTTTAGTGTGTTTATAGTATAAAAAGCTATACAAAATAAGGGTTTTTGGCTATTTTAAACTCTAAACTGCCCTTTGCATTGTCTTGATTAAATTAAGACATTCAGCCAAAAAATTGACCTCCATTGCCCTGAAGCGTTCAATGCCTTCTTTTTTATATTCAACTAAAGGTTCACGCTGACCATAGGCCCGTAAGTTCACCGAATTGCGCATATATTCCATCGTTTCAAGGTGGTCAACCCATAGCAAATCGTTCGTGTACAAACAAATGCGTTTGAATGTACTGTAAAAATTTTCATCACTCAACTCTTGAATTTTTTCGTCAACCAACTCC
>Ga0155439_109_pt1 | contig 36657 bp, 33 predicted proteins | sample RifCSPhighO2_02_FD_111887 | JGI IMG/M metagenome (GOLD analysis project Ga0155439, IMG submission 111887) | Candidatus Nomurabacteria bacterium RIFCSPHIGHO2_02_FULL_38_15 | reverse complement strand
CCCTTTTTAAAGTATCTTGGGCGCTAGAAAACTGCACATATTGCAAAATTTAAAAAATAGACTACAATATTACTGGATTATTGGGTGGGCTAGTTTGGGCAAGAATTTGCCTAAACTAGCCCACCCAAAGCAAATACAGGTGATTCTTTAAATGTGCTGAATTCACATTTTAAGAATGCATGTCTTGTGTTTAGAGAAATCAGAGTGGAATGTTTTTATTTCAGGTCTGTAAAGTACATATGGGGCTTTAATGAGTAACACAATCTTACATTTTTGTGAAAAACTTAATCACTTTGGGGCAGACATTCAATTCTAGTGACACCTGTATTGGAAAACTATAGCAACGGGATGTTATTTTACGACTGGTCAGGGTCAGCTTTAGGAAATCTTTATTCTAAACAAGGACTAGGTTTGTACTTAAAGAGGTATAGACAAGGAGGTTATCTGAATCAGCAGATAGCCTTTTTAATTTATCTACCCCATTATGTCTTTGAGGTCAGGTTTGTATTTTTCCATCACGCGCATGGTGGCGGTTTGTTGGTTCATGCCACCACGGATTTTTTCCTGGATTTCGTTACCAATTTTTTGAAACAAGTCGGGATTCTTTAGTACCATGGCAATAATGCGTTCTTGTTCAGCTTCAGGTAGGCCAGCTTTTTTCAGCTGGTTTTTAAGCATCTTTTTCATTAAAAAGTTTTTAAACATATTCATATTTTAATTTTAGCATACTAGAATAAATTTGCCACCTTGACCTCTGAATAGAAAAATACCCCGATTAACGGAGTATTTTTCGTATTTTGGTTTTGCATTCGTAAGCCGAATTCTGTTCTAATGGTATTTATCTGCGATATATATTGCTATATACCTGTAGCGATTCAAACTTTGACCGAAGCCAAAGAATACGATCTTGCACACGAGTAAGGATTTAGCCGTTTCACCCACTATGTTACCATAATGACTCACCCAAAAATTGCTTTTTGGGTGCCTGTTACTTTCGCTTCAGGCGTCTCTGCTCGCACCTCTGCCCTTGCGGACGACGGGCGTTACCCGCTACTTTTGCTAATTAAATAACTGTGTGTTCGGACTTTCCTCACCCATCAATTACTTTCGTAAATATCAGGGCGTAACCATTCGATACAAAACCTTTCGTATTATAGCAGATAATTTTAATTTAGCAAATTTTTATACTTCACAATTCCCTGCCACGCATGCCAACTCTTTTTGGACTTCGGTTTCGTCATGGCGTTCGTAGGTAATTAGTTTTGAAAAGTCGATGTTGGCTACAGTTTTAGTTAGTTCTTTATACTTCTTCTCGTCTATAGTTTCGTACGGCGCCAGCTGGTAGACATGATCTGAACGTGGCAAAAACGACAAGCCCCCAATCATGTCCCAATTTTGATACAACCAACTTGCCACTGCCAACCACTCGGTATCACCAACTGAAACAGTCACTGATGGATTATGCTCGGTATAATTTACCTTTACATTTTTCCAATGCTCTAGCTGATCAAGTGCCGAAACATCGTCTTTAAATATTGCCCCCTTGGGCGCGGCAATTGGAAATTCTAAAACAAACGTATGCGCCGTGTCATAACTTTGGCCAACTTCAGGGTAATGTGGTACGCCTTGATCTTTTAGCATTTTAAAGAGTGAGTCGTTGGCTGAAATACGCACTCGACGAATATAGTATTGGCTGTGGCGTGGATGCATACCCGAGGCCGAATCAACGGTTTGTGACAAATTGCCTGATGGTTTAACACATGTAATTGCTGTAGACTCTGAAATACTAAAACGCTTAGCGTAAAGTTTGTTAATGCGAATAGTCTCGGCCCGTAACTTTTGCAAAATTTTTGGCGCCCGAGCAACTTTCGAATCCCATTGACCCGTGATTGAAACGCCCAATAACCTCTCACGTTCGCAATTTTGCTTCCACTCTTTTGAAAGGTATTGAAAGTTTGTTAGCGATGATTGATACGTACCCAAAATTGTAGCAATACGGACCTTTTTCATCAGGCTGGCTTCCGTGTCCTCGGCCCGCGCCACAACCTCTGAAAGGTTACAGAATTGCTTTGAGCGTAAGATTATCTCGCCACAGGGGTTTACCCCTATTGAGCCCACAACTCGGCCCAAATCATCAATATATTTGTCCTTGGTTAAAACATCGACCCGGCGTTTTGGTAATTGCTTGGGCAGGCAACCTTTGTTAAAAATCCCCCGCTCACCCGAACCACTTTTAATCAAGGCTAACCACTCGCCCATAAATTCCTCAACGCTTGGTTTGGTATTGTACACGGCCGAATTATTTGCTAACATCCGTTGCGGGTCAGTGTTCCAAAAGGCTCCATTTTTAGCATCCCTGATTTGCTCATCATCTAAATCAGAAAGTGAAATCAAGGCACTACGACGCACTCCACCTGAAACAACACATTCACCAATTTTACAAACAATATCGTGTACGTCTAAATTACTAAGTCTACGCCCCTGCTTTTTTAAAATTCGTTCTCGGGCAAATTGCAATAAACCAATCAAGGGTTGCGGGCCTGATGATTTACCACCCATAGTTTTTAAGCGCGCACCAGCAGGGCGTAGTTCGCTAAAATCAAACTCAATGTCCTTGCCATCAAACCAGGTTTTCATACCCAAAACAAACGCATCAGCCCAGCCCTCTTTAGAATCAGCAACTGTGTGCTTAGTAAGTTTTTTATTTGTTTGCATTTTAATTTGCGGTAATTTTTGTACGTTTTGACTTTCAGCTGAGAAGCCAACCCCAGTGCCACACATTGAAATATAAATTATTTCGCCAAAATCTTGAAATTTTTCAGGCGCAACAAATGAACAGTTATAGGCACAAACATTAGTTTTGCGCGCCGGCCCACCAGCAAATTGCAATAACCGCATCGAGGGCATGGCCTCTTGTTTTAAAATGGCTTCACGAATTTCAGTATATTCGTTTTTAGTTAACTTATTACCCAAATTCTCTTGCATAAAATCCATATAGCGGTCAACGGTTTCAATCCAAGTTTCGCGCCGACCAGCATCCTCTATCCAACGTGAATACGAACGATAGTAAACCAATTCAGCTAAAGGATTTCTAAAATACTCACTTGAATCATTTACAAGCTTGCGCAAATCATCAGGTACAATCACGCCATCTTCACGTAATTCATTGCGCTTCTGACGATATAAAATATAAGCCTTGGCTGTTTCTAAAAAGTCCAGTTTCATTAACTCATTTTCAACTGTGTCCTGGATCATTTCAACAGTCGGTATAAATTTTGTGCCCTTTTGACCGGCAATGTCCTCTAGATTTTTTAATTTTAAAAGCTCATTAAAAACTGCCTCTGAAACCTGGATGGCCTCGTCCTCACCGCCCTCTTTAGTATCTAAAAATGCCTTATACACCGCATGTGAAATGCGATGAATATCAAACTCTATAACTTCACCCCGGCGATTCATTATCTCGGGGATTTTTGATAGCTCACGTTTGCCGATAGCGACCTTTTTTGTCATACGCTTTTATTAAATTATCTGATAACCTTTTTAATTTTATTATTTTGTTCTTAGATAGTTAATTGTACTAAATTTTTATTAATAACCGGTGTGGATTAGCTACTAAAAAACCACAATGTCACTGTTTGTTTCAGTATGTAAAGCTAATTAAAAATCCAGGCTTATTTTAAAACACTCCCACACATCAGTTGCGCCTGGTCATCAAAATCCAAATCAAGCTTTTGAGCATTACCAGCATTAATTTCAAGCACATAGCTAGCTAAAGCGTTTGGATAAAAAACTTTTGGGTAAGTTTCGGGTGTCACACCCATCTCTAAGTCAACGATTTTTAAATCATTATTTAGCCAAATTATATCTAAAGCATAGTTCATATCCTTCATCCAAAAACCGTACGTATCAGGCTGGTCAAACACAAAAAGCATGCCAGTATTGGCGGGTAAAAAACTTGTGCCAGAAAGTCCCTGCACCCGCTTGGCATCAGTTTGGGCCAAGTCTAAATTAAAACGCTGACCAGCTAAAGTTATAAAACAAGCATTTTTTTGAATATTTATAAAAGCTAAATAGCTAGCAATACTCAAAAAAATTATGACTATAGCAACACTTTTTTTCATTGAGTATAGTATAGCATTAGTCCACCTCACCCCTACCCCTCTCCAGCAGAGCTGGCAGAGGGGCTTTAAGCTACAGACGCTTACTTTCGCGATTCCCCCTCTCCTTGCCAGGAGAGGGGCTAGGGGGTGAGGTAACGCTAAAATATTGACATGTCAACGCAAATTAGTATACACTTATAGTATTATAAACATTGTAATTAATTTAATAAATAAACCATGGAAGAAATAAAAAGTAATGAGGCTTACGATAAAGAATATACAGTAAAACTTGAAGAAAAAACCCTGGAGAACGGCACCAAATGGACTAATGTATCTTTTGTTGATGAAACAGGAAGAGAATTTCCAACAACAAATAATGTTGAGGAGGACTTTAATAGTGGTAATTTAAAAATATCACAAGGTTGTAAGGTAAGAGCCTTCCCTGCCAGCACAAACAAAAATTTCTTACAAATAGGTGAGATACTTCCATAATAAGGAATTCTTATCACCAAACTATAAAACCCCCCTTAATTTAAAGGGGGTTTTATTTAGGTTTTTAAGCCTTTTTGACTTCGGTTTTAATCAGTTCTTTCTTATGAAAGTAATGACGAGTCAAAACAATTAGCATAAGTATAAGGAAGATTAGCAGTAACCAACCAACAAGTGTTGTCGGGAAGAATCCGTTACCTACACCCCAAAAGGCGCTGGCTAGATATTGGTTAGCATCATAGTCTTTCTCGGCAATTTTACCATTTACCTTGTCACTTGTATTTTTAACAGCTGTACCAACTTTAGTAGAAGCTGAATCTTTCTTGCTATTATCAGCATCCTTCGGGTCAGTAAAGTCATAAACATTATCAATAGGTTTGTAAACTACTTCATAGGGTTTAGTATTACCCCACTTAAACCAATTGTCGTACCAATTATTGTCATTATTGTTGTCATAACTACCAAGACACGCAGTTGCTACATGAAAGTTAGCTTGTGGGTTGTAGTTTTGATCACCCTTGATCATACAACCATACACATAAATAATAGGGTTTGGGTTCGGATTAGGGTTGGGGTTCGGATTTGGATTTGGATTTGGATTAACTGTATTATCAGTTTTAACCATCAACGCGGTGCTTGAATAATCAGTTGCAACTGAAGTTTGCACAACCGCACGTACATAGTATGTAGTGTTAATGTTTAAGCCTGAAATAGTTTCAGTATTGGTACCCGCATAATTAGTTACACTAACTGCATTAGTTTTATTTGGATATGAACCACTATTTGTGCCATATTCAAACCAAACACTACCAACTGCAGCAGAGCCCAAGTTGTAATGCATTGTAACGTTTATAGTCGTAGTTCCAGCTGACTTGGCTGAAGTTATATTAGCTGTTGGACCAGATGTAACAACGGCCGGGTCAGTTTTAAAAACTAAAGTTGAGCTTGGCTTGGCTACACCGTCAACATTACCGATACCCAGGGCACGTACATAATATGTTGTACTTGGTGTTAGGCCGGTAATAGTTTGACTAAAGTTAGTTGAAGCTGTACTTTGCGAAATTTCATTGGTATAACTTGAACTTACAAAGCTTGGATTTGTCGCATATTCGAAACTAGCTCGAATATTTGTGTCGTTACCAATATTAACAGCCTTGGCTGAAACAGTTACGGTTGTAGATGTTGGGTTTGAAACTGACAAAATCACCATTTCAGAAGCAAAAGCTTTGGCTGAAAAGCCCAAAGCCACAACGGCTATTAGGGCGCATAAAGAGTATAAAGTTGTTTTAAATAATGTATTTTTCATAATTTTTAAACGTTATTTTCTAACTCCCCTATTATATCAGATAGAATAGCTTTGTCAAGGACATTTTAAAAAGTCGGGTCAAAACACTTGACTTTTCTATTAGATTTGCTATAATACCTAAGGAAATTTAAAACAAACAAATAAACTAAAAAACACCTAAATTTAAGTAAAAATGAAAAAAACACTGATTCTATTGATGATGGCAGTATCTTCTGTCCTGTTTTGTGCAACAGTAAATGCACAGAGTGTTAATTTTATCTCTGCTTCCGCTAACAAGGAACAGGGGGCGAATATCCGATTTCAAACAGCCAATCCGTTTGAATCTGTTTTTTTAACCGTTGAGTATGCATTAAACCCCAGTTTTACGGGTGGCACGTTCTTCTTAAAAAAATATTCTTACACTGATAGCCTGCACAATGTCACGGATAGTTTGGATGATTCAAACTACAACTTCCCTGCAGCCGGAACAACTATTCACCTACGCTTAACACTTTCACCTGATACCGGTAAATGGACGCCAGTACTAAGTTCCATACTTAGTGTTACATTAAAAGTAAAGGCAAAACCGGGGACAATTAGCGTCGTTACCAAACCATATGCAACAGCAAGTGGTGCAGTGACCTCGTTGTCGCTGAATTCAAATGTGGACTTTCAGATCAAAAAGTATGTTCACTTTAAAGATTCGGCCAAAGTGTTTAGCTCTGGAGCAATCAAGGCGCTAAGCTTTACAGCTGGCAAGTACACGTTTTCAGATACTATCCCTAATCTAACTCAAGAGAGTTGGTTGGGATATGAGATTTTAAACGAAATTTCGAATTTGAAAACTGATGCCTTAAAAGTTGGGCAGTACGTGCCTCCGTCAAAACCTTGGGGTCAATTTGATTCCTTGATTGGTTATGCGGATAACTTGAGCCTTGGCCTAAGTATTGTTGGTAATACCCTTAGTGGAAATACCAACGTTTACTATAAGCATGAAAAGGATGTCGCGTTTAGCAAAATTGGCCCCTATGCTTTTACTGGCAACGGGGTTGAAAAAACTAACGTAAGAATCCCTGTAACAAAAATTGGCAAGTGGCAAGTATGCTTTAGCTCAGGCAACAGTATGGGAACGTTTAACAGCGATACTCTGACTGTGGACAACACACAAGGTGTGGCAACTACTATAGTTGTAACACCAATTGCTGCCATTTATGATGGCCCTGGTAAAATCTATGCCGACTTTCGGGTAGCAACCACTGAGCCAATTGACGTTTATGCGATGGTATCACTCGACACTACGTTTGGCATAGCTGAACCTTGTGAGGCCCCGGTTAAAGTTACCAGCAATGGCGACTATCGGCTGTATATGAACAGGTTAAATCAAACAGGTAATCTGTATCTGACATTTTATTACATCTCTAAAAGTGGTGTATTCGTGTCCAGGATCAGGCCGTATCTTTTGGTTAATGTTTTGTATTCAGCTGGTTTGGAAGAATCTGAAACCTCAAAAGTCTCAGTCTTCCCTAACCCCGCCACTATTGGTGATGGGTTTAGTGTAAACTTTACCGGCCCACAGCAAAAAATTGAGCTGGTTGATGTTACTGGAAAAACTGTTTTCACCGCTGAAATTAATAGTGGTGACGTGGTAAGACCCGTCTTACCTGCCGGCTTGTACTTGTACAAAATCGGTGCCAGCAAAACTGGCCGAATAGTTTTTCACTAAGTTTCATTAATTGGTTTAGTTATAGCTCTTTAATTCAGGCCCCTTCGCAAGAAGGGGCTTTTTTATTTGGTCTAAAAATGCAAAAACCCTGATGATAAATCAAAAGGGTTTTTGCATGATGATCACTATTCGGGCATAACTAAATAAATAGGCATACCTTTATAATAATCATCTATTTGACGCAGATCTTTTTGTATTAAAAATGAAACATACTTGCTTGCTTTTGTCCCGCCTGGACCAGGTGTCTTCCCCCGGCTCCAAAATGTTTAGTGTCATGACATTCATAGACAATTATACACTCGATCGAGATGTACAATATCGACTCAATAAATTCTGTTACTATTTATTAAAAAATAGTAGAGAACGACTCAAATTGAATTATTCCAAGACCAGCTTCCGCTAGCCGTGCCTTGTTACGACTTAGTCCCTGTCACCGAGCTTACCTTAGGCCATGCTTATGCACAGACTTCGGGCACTCCCGGCTCCCTTGACTTGACGGGCGGTGAGTACAAGACTTGAGAACGTATTCACCGCGGTATATCTGACCCGCGATTACTAGCAATTCCGGCTTCATGAGGGCGAGTTGCAGCCCTCAATCCGAACTGGCGCTATTTTTAAAGGATTGGCTCAGGGTTACCCCGTCGCGACCCGTTGTAATAGCGATTGTATTATGCGTGTAGCCCCAGATGTCAAAGGGACATGCTGACCTGGCGTCATCCTCTCCTTCCTCTCAGAACTAAATTCGCAAGCAAACAGGTTCTAGATTCTAGTTGCTAGGTTCTAGGAAATTACCTAGACACTAGAAACTAATTACTAGCACCTGCGCACTTGTGCGCTTAGTTCTGAGCAGTCTTGTGTGACATATTTAACACACAACGAGGGTTGCGCTCGTTACCCCACTTAAGGGAACAATTCAAACCACGAGCTGACGACGGCCATGCATCACCTGCTTAACTGCCTTGCGGGGTCCCGCCTTTCGGCGGGATTACAGTTAAGTTTCAAACCTGGGTGAGGTTCTTCGTTTATCATCGAATTAAACCGCATAATCCACTGCTTGTGCAAGTCCCCGTCTATTCCTTTGAGTTTTAGCCTTGCGGCCGTACTTCCCAGGCGGCACTCTTAACGCGTTAGCTACGCCACTCAGAGGGTCGATACTCCGAATAGCTAGAGTGCATCGTTTAGGGCGTGGACTACTGGGGTATCTAATCCCATTCGCTACCCACGCTTTCGTGCATCAGTGTCAGAAACGAGCCAGTGAATTGCCTTCGCTTTTGGTGTTCCCCATAATATCAACGGATTTCACCCCTACACTATGAGTTCCATTCACCTCTCTCGCTCTCAAGCTATACCGTTTCCTTCGCAGACCACAGGTTAGGCCCATGGATTTAACGAAAGACTAATATAGCCACCTACGCACCCTTTACGCCCAATGATTCCGGATAACGCTCGGGGCCTCTGTATTACCGCTCCTGCTGGCACAGAGTTAGGAGCCCCTTATTCATGAGGTACAGTCAATAAACTTCTTCCCTCATAAAAGACCTTTACACTTCGAAAAGCTTCATCGATCACGCGGCGTCGCTCCATCAGACTTTCGTCCATTGTGGAAGGTTCTTGACTGCAGCCACCCGTAGGTGTATGGGCCGTGTCTCAGTCCCATCGGTGGGGGTCAGCCTCTCAGCTCCCCTAGACGTCATAGCCTTGGTAGTCCATTACACTACCAACAAGCTGATATCCCACAGGCTTTTCCCTAAGCGATAAATCTTTACTCCAGAGAGACCATCGTGTATTAGCACACCTTTCGGTGAGTTGTTCACGACTTAGGGGGAAATTCCTATGTATTACTACCTCGTTTGCCACTAATAGCAAATCCGATCCGGCACTTAATCGACCCTCTGTATTGCTACTTCAGATTTCTTAAATACTTTCACGGTACTATCCGTTCGACTTGCATGCCTTATCCACGCCGCCAGCGTTCATCCTGAGCTAGGATCAAACTCTACTTGAAAGATATATATTACGATATATCGCCTCAAGCGGAACAAAAGGAAACATACTTGTCTCATTTTATTCTTAAACTTTTTACTAAAAGTTTCAAAAAATAACTGATCTTGCATCAAATAGATGATTATTATTATTTTATCAAATAACCCGTGCCTCCCTCTAATTTAGAGACGATAACAGCCATTATAGTCATTTGAAGCCCTTTGTCAAGCAAATTCCAGTGGATTTCATATCACACAACATCTCCACAAAATACCTACAAAATAGGGTTGTTTTTAAAGGGTTTTGTGTGATTTTATTTTTTGCCCTGTTTCCAGTTTTCTATATCTTTATGATTACCTAATAGTAAAACCTTGGGGACTTTGTATTTTTTGTTTTTATGAATAAGTATTTCAGGGCGGGTGTAAATTTCGCTACTGGAAATGCGAGCTTCCTCACGTGAATCAAAGTTACCCAAGACACCTGGTATTTGACGTGCAATACAATCAATCAAAATCATAGCCGGTAATTCGCCACCAGTTAAAACGAAATCCCCTACCGAAACTTGTTCGCATTTTAATATTTTATTTATGCGCGTATCGATACCTTCATAGCGCCCGCAAATTAAAATTATGTCGGTATACTTTTTAACTGAATTTTTTGCATAAGCTGTATCAAATTTTTTAGCACTTGGTACAAAGTTTATAATGAGAGGTTTTAGCTTTTGGCTTTTAGCTTTTAGCTTTTTATTTTTTTGGTCAAGTTTTTTTAAAACGCTTTCAACTGCCCTAATTACAGGCTCGGCCATCATAACCATGCCCGGGCCGCCACCATATGGCCGTTCGTCAATTTGTTGTGATACGTTGCCATCGGGCCAAACTTTTTTATATTTACCAGTGACAAATTTGCGCGGGTTTATAAAACTCACTTTTAACTTCTTTTCCTTAATCGCCCGCGCTAAAATCGACTCGCCTAAATACGAATCAAACATTTCAGGGAATAGTGTAATTACGTGGAAGTTCATAAATGGAATATAGCATAAAATAATACTTACATCACTTTTTATACTTACCTCTACTAGATTACGGAGGCAAGACCTCCGTACTTAAATACACGATTAAACTATTTTAACCCTAACCTTTTCGGTCATTAATTTTGTACTAATATATGCCAAAGCGTCTATGCCAGGATTAGATAATTCAATCATGTCTAAATCGGGCCTGTCAAAAACTCTAGCTCCATTTATTTTTGCGCTACCTTCTAGTGATTTTTTAAGTTCTATGTATTCGTTATCACTTATAAAAAAATCCACATCCCCTACTTGTCCTCTATATTGATCAGGTTTTCGAATATAAAGATGTGTATATATTGTTTCAGGAATGTCATCTTTAGCGGAAATAATAATTGGCTCATGCAGACAAAAATATTTTTGATTAGGGTTGCTAGAGGGCTCCGTTAATTCTTTACGTATTTGTGTAAGTGTTTTATATTCATCTTCATAATGACAAAATATACCAACATTACCAGCAACTGACAGATACTTACCAAAAGTCTCTTTACACAATGTAAAACACATATAGTGCGTGTGCTTTATTGCGTCTAGTAATTCTTGATTGTTTTTAATTGGACTAAATCTATATAACTTCATAATCATAATTATATCATCTCTATAGGGTAAACTAAAAAATTATATTATAAATGTAACTACGGAGGTCTTGCCTCCGTAGTGCTAAAAACATACTAATAGCTGTCTTTAAAACTTAACCACGTAAACACCTCTTTTGAAAAAAGCTTGGTTGACGGAAAATAGTCTGGAAAATCAAATTTATTTAAGATTTTATTTTGCAACCTTTCTATACCTAAGTAATCCATATAACTTGAATACTGGTATCCTTCCAGATATATCAAGGTGGTTGATTTGTTTTTTATACCCTCCTCTTTCCAGTTTTTATCAATTAGCTTTATAGGGTTAAGATGGATATATGAAAATATATATTTTAAATAATTATCAGTATCCAAATGTTGTGATTTAAACTTCCCTTCAAAAAGTGACCCTGTTCTAGTATATTTTTTATTGTAATACATAACATAAGCAGTACTAACTTTTTGCATAAACTTACTAATGCCTCCGTCGATCTTTTCAGTAAGAAGTATGTGGAAATGATTAGGCATTAGTACATAGGCGCCAATAGATACTAAACTATTAACATTATTCAAATCTACTAAAAAATCTTTACTTAAATTTCTTAACTCTAAATTTTTATCATTATTTAAAATCAATAATAACAAAACAAAATGTTCATAATCTTGTTTATCATGAAATATTTTTTGTTTACTATTCCCACGATTATACACATGGTAATATTCATCAAAAGCAAATGTGACTTTTCTTATAGACATATATTAATTTTATCAAAAAAATAGACGGAGGCAAGGCCTCCGTATGTTCATAAAATTCGGTTCCCCTCTCTAGCTTGCCTGGAGAGGGGGCAGGGGGTGAGGTGCGCTAGCTTATAAAAAAATCCCAGCACCTTGGGCACTGGGATTTTTTTATATTTTTATATTACCTCCATATCATTTTTTAAACCTGCGATTGCGTCATCAACTGAAGCTGATGCGCCCGAGAAAGGTTCACCACCAGCGGGCTCGTTAATTTTTAGATTCACTCGAGCGTTGTTCTTCATGCCAATAACACGAAGGAGTGTGCGCATAGCCTTGGCAGTATTGCCTTGGCGACCAATGACTTTGCCCATGTCATCGCGATTAACAGTCAGGGTTAAAAGGACACCCATTTCGTCAACCACACGGTCAATTTTAATATCATCCTTGTGATCAACTAATGAGCCAACAATAAATTCAAGGAAAGCTTTGTCGTTATCTTGCATATTTTCAAATATATCTGTTAAAAGCAGTATGTCTGCTGTTTTTTATTATAGCAAAAAAAATTTATTAAGGCTAATTTATCTTTTTTATTTTAGTTTTTATTTCTTTTGCTTCTTCTTGGTCGTTGGAGATTTTTTAGGTAAAACGTTTTTCTTTTTGCCTTCTATGATTCCATTTTTGACCAAATGATTGTGTACTGTATCAGATGCTTGTGCGCCAACTGAAAGCCAATATTTAATACGTTCGGCCTTTAAAATAATTTCGTCAGTTTTAGGTGTATGGGCCCCTAGAATTTCTAAAAACTTACCACCTGAGGCAGAGTTCTTTTTATCAGTGACCACAAAGCGATAACTGGGATCGTTTTTGCGGCCTGTGCGTTGTAATCGAATCATTAACATAGATAAGCATATTAACAAAAAGCTCTAAATAAGTCAATGGCGTATAGCCAAATCAGGTTTTTATGCTATATTAAACACAATGCAAATAGAAAACAACACAAATAGTGCTATGGGGGCAAAACTGTATGAGGGCACGCTTTTCATGTCACCTAAAAATATTGGCTACGTTCGTACCAAAGATTTGGACGAAAGCGTTGAAGTCCAAACTGAAAATTTAGGCACCGGCCTACATGGTGACAAAGTCATAGTTAAAGTTACTGGTATTAATCAATACAATAATCCAACCGGCGAAATTATTGAAATCGTGCGCCGAGCTAAATTTGGTTATGCCGGCACACTAAAATTAGATGCTAAAGGCCAAATGATTTTGGAACCATCAGATCCTAAAATGCAAGTCTGCATCGAAATTATTGATAACGAGATTGACGCCAAAGAAGGCGACAAAATTTTCGTCACAATTGCTAGTTGGGCTAATCAAATGGTGTGCCCCAAAGGTATCATCACCCACATACTGGGCAAACCATTTGAAAATAATGCCGAGATGCTAGGCATTTCAATGGAGAAGGGCTTTGATTCAAATTATCCAGCTGATGTAATGAATGAAGCCGAGGAAATAAAAAAACACTCACTCACTAATGATTCGCTAGAAAATAATTTACGCAATAGGCGTGATATTCGCAATGTACTGACTTTTACCATAGACCCCGATGATGCCAAGGACTTTGATGATGCCTTGTCATTTAAAAAATTAGACAGTGGCAGTTATGAAGTCGGTATTCATATTGCTGATGTGTCACATTATGTTACGCCTGGAAGCTTTATCGATCATGAAGCCTATAAACGCCAAACCTCTGTTTACCTAGTTGACCGTACAATACCTATGTTGCCAGAGGTGCTATCAAATGATTTATGTTCACTGAATCCAAACGAAGACAAACTAACCATGTCGGCTATTTTTGAAATAGATTCGGAAGGCGAGGTACACAGTCAGTGGTTTGGCAAAACGATTATTCATTCAGATAAACGTTTTACTTATGAAAATGCGCAAGAAAATATTACAAATCAAAGTGGCGATTTTTTCGCAGAGCTAACCATATTAAATAACATTGCTAAAAAACTAACTGCGGGCCGAATGCGCGATGGCGCCATAGCCTTAGATCAAGAAGAGGTTAAATTTAAATTGGACCCTGATGGCGTGCCAATTGGCGTGTATATCAAAGAACGTGGTGATACAAATAAATTGATTGAGGAATTTATGCTACTGGCGAACCGCAAGGTGGCCGAATATGTAGCCAAAAAGGCCGAGAAAAAGGCCAATGTCTTCGTCTATCGTGTACATGATTTACCTGACCCTGATAAAATGACCGAGCTTGCCCACTTTTTAAAAACGTTGGGTTACCCCATGAAGTTAAAAGATGGAATTATTCCATCGCGTGATTTAAATAATTTGATGAAAAAGCTTGAGGACAGCGAGTTCAAGGAAACGATACACACAGCCGTAATTCGTTCAATGGCCAAAGCAATTTATTCAACTAAAAATATTGGACACTACGGTTTGGCATTTAAATACTATACGCATTTTACATCACCCATTCGTCGATACCCTGATGTTATGGTGCATCGCTTTACCCAAGCTTATTTAAATAATGAAGATGTACCCGAGGCCGAATGGGCCAGTTACGCCAAGACTTGCGATTATGCTTCACAACGCGAGAAAGAAGCATCTGACGCTGAGCGGGCAAGTATTAAATACAAGCAAGTTGAATATATGACCTACCATATTGGCGAGACTTTTGATGGTGTTGTAACCGGTATTAGTCGAAATGGTATTTTCGTTGAGGACAAAGCCACCAAATGTGAGGGAATGATTAGGCTAAAAGATTTAGGTAATGACTTTTACAGCTTTGATGAGAAACAAAATCAAATCGTTGGCCGTAACACAAAAAAAGTTTTTATTCTGGGTACAAAATTAAAAATCAAAGTTACTAATGCTGACTTAACTAAAAAAATTATTGACTATGTCATTGCACAATAAAATACATAGTCATAACCACAACAAAAAACTTAAATTTTTTTTAATTAGCTTTTTAGTTTTGGCAAATTATATTTTTTGGCAAAACTTTTTAACTTCGCAAAGGGCTGTAGCTGAAATTAACAATCAAGCTCTTAGTGCTCAAATAGAAGCAGAAAGTAATTTACAGCAAAATTTAAACGCAGGCCAAATTAAAAATAAGGGCTTATTGATGTTTCGAGGCACATCTAGCAGGGATTTTTATGGCACTGGGCCAATTAATACAAACATGCCCGAAATGCTGTGGCGCTACCCAAACGAAACAAGCCTAAACAACAAACCTTTATGTGCAAAATCATACGTGGGTAATGCCAACAAAATTTGGTGCGGTAGTGGTTGGACTGGCCAGCCAATTGTGTGGGAAAGATCAGATGGTATAACTGAAATAATTACTAATACTTATGACCGTGGCATACACTTTATTAATGCTCAAACGGGTGAACAATCTAGGGTGCCTTTTTATACGGGCGACATTATTAAGGGCACAGTAACTATGGATCCTGATGGCTACCCTCTTTTATACTCTGGTTCACGCGATAATTTTTATCGTATTATCGCCCTTGACCGCGAAGTCCCAACTGAATTGTGGCGTATCGAGGCTAAAAAATCTGATGGCGTATGGAACGACGACTGGGACCCAAATGGCTTGATATTAAATGATATTTTATACACCGGCAGCGAAAATGGCTGGTTTCATGCTATTAAACTAAATAGAAGTTATGATGATTTGGGTAAAGTTACGGTTAATCCAACAGAGATTTTTAAATATCCAACTTATGCCGATGGCTACATTGATAAATTAGGCGATGATGATTTAAGTATTGAAAGTTCGCCCCTATTAGTTGACAACATAATATATATTGCAAATTCAGGCGGGCGAATTATGGGTTTTGACACAAAAATTATAGAGAAAAATATAGACTCTAGTGTTGTACCAATAACTTTTGATTTTTGGACTGGTGATGATACTGACGCAACATTAGTAGCTGATAAAAATGGATTTGTATATTCAGCCAGCGAATACGAACGTAACAATGAACGTCAAAAAATCGGCCAGATTTTAAAACTAGACCCAAAAAAGTATTTAGAGAAAATTTCAAAAGGCGAGGCACCAACTGATTCAGACATTATAGTTTGGGGAATCTCAGTACCAAAAAAGCGTGGTATGACCGGTGGCATTTGGGCAACCCCGGCCATAAAAAATAATAGATTGTATGTACCTACTAACCCGGGTGATTTATTAATGATAGATACAAATACCGGCAAAATTTTAAATTCAATTTATATTGGTACAAATGCTTGGTCATCGCCTGCATTAATTGACAATAATTTAGACAGTAATTTAATTATTGGCACCTGCGAGGGTAAAATTTTAAATTTTAATATTAGTAATGACATTTTTGAAAAAGTTTGGGAGCACAAAATAGATTCAGGCTCATGTATTGAATCTACACCCGCCGTCTGGAACGGCCAAATATTCTTCGGCGCCCGTGACGGTTATATTTATTCTATAAAATAATACCTCTTGGGAGCTAAGCTCCCAAGTAGCCATAAGTCGGACTTATGGCTAAATATAAAAAACCGCCCCTAATTGGAGCGGTAGTCGTTAAGCGACCAGCTTATTTTTTATCATCATTCGCTGTATCCCGGATAACCTTTGAGGTAGAATGTAATGACGAGGTGTTTTCAAAAAAGTTATTACCAATACTTCGCCTGCCAAAAAAGAAACCCCATAGCCATCCGATAATACCGGTAACCAGAGCAAATGTAATCAACGAAATCCAGGTTAGGCCATTATTCTCATAGGCCGGAATTGGAAATGATTGCACAGGTGGCAATTATGGATTGGCATTGTTGAAAATCGGTTGCGGTAAAGCCTCATTTTCATGTTGTACAAAATAAACAGACGGTTGAGGTGTACTCACGTTTACAATTGGTCTCAACGCTTGCTGTTTCGGGTAATAAACACTTACTGGCTCAGGAGTATTGTTCTGAGCGACCATGCTAGTTGCTACAAAAAGCATGATAATAGTTAGAACTTGTTTCATATCTTTTTGTAGTATAGCACTATTAGATATAAAAGTCAATAGCAAAACAGCCTGATTTGGGGCATATAATTAGGCTATGAACGAGGAGCTAAAGAATCATAAAGCACAGCTTTTAGAGCTTCAAAAGGCCCAGCATGAGGCTTGCCGGTGTGAATTAAAGGCTACAGCCACCCAGCCAGTTTTTGGCCATGGTAATCCAAAGGCTGAGATTGTCTTTATTGGCGAGGCCCCCGGCAAAGACGAGGACTTGCAAGGTATACCATTTATTGGCCGAGCCGGACAGTTTTTAAACACCATGCTTGAAAGTATAAAACTGACGCGTGATGATGTATACGTAACTAATACAGTAAAATACCGCCCACCCGAGAATCGCGACCCTGATGATTATGAAAAAATCGCCTGTCGGGAATGGCTATTGGCTGAGCTTAATTTTATACAGCCTAAATTAATTATTTTCTTGGGGCGCCACGCCATGTCAAACTTCTTCCCTGAAGCTAAAATTGGCGAAGTGCATGGTAAGTTATTAATCAAAGAAATTCCTAACTTCCCTACTAAATACTTTTTCGCCCTGTACCACCCCGCCGCCGCTATGTACAATGGCGCCTTGCGCGAAACACTCCTTGAAGACTTTCAAAAAATCCCTTTGGCTTTAGAAAAGATAAAAGATTAGCCACAAAATACCCCTACCCAACCTCCCCCTTAGTAAGGGGGAGGTGCCGAAAGGCGGAGGGGGTCTTTATTTTTTGCGGTTTTGCAACTCTTCAGCTAAAACCAACATTGGGCTGGCTAGGAAGATTGATGAGTACGTACCAAAAAACATACCGGCGGTCATCATCAAGGCAAAAACCTTGGTTGTTGATGGGCCAAAAATTGACAACGCAACCAGGACAATGATAACTGTCATTGAGGTATTAATTGAACGTGTGTAAACTTGTTCCAATGAATTACCAACTGTTTCAGCAAAAGTAACATATCTTTTATTTTTCAAGTTCTCGCGAATACGGTCAAACACAACTATTGTATCAGAAACTGATAAACCAATAACGGTTAGCAAAGCTACAACAAACAAAGTGTCTACCTCGGCATGATAAATACGTGACAATATAGCAAACACACCAACTGGTATGATAATGTCGTGCAACAATGTAATAACGGCAATAACGCCATACTTCCATGATTTAACTGGGCGTGAGACATTACGAAAAGCATAGGCAATAAATAATATAATAATTATAGAGACAAAGATTATTGCCAAAATCATTTTATTTTTCAATTCCTTGCCTACTGATGGCCCAATTGATGTATAGTTATTGATTGTAAAAGTCCCTGTTGAGTTTAGGGCACTAATTAAAACCTGCCTTTCGGATTCGTTTAAGTCTTTGGTACGCACAATAATGTTTTTATCACCCTCGGGTTGAACCAAAACTGTGCCTAATGATTGATTGTTAGATAAAGCCTGGTTGATAACTTCAACATTTGGTCGAACATCAGTGTAAGTTATTTCAGTCAAAGCCCCGCCCTTGAAATCAATACCCAGTGGCAATTTGTAAACAAATAATGAAGAAATAGAAAGTAAAACTAAAGCCAATGAGACTGAAAGAAATATTTTTTTATATTTTATAATAAACATAGTATTTTTATTTTTATTTGCTAAATCCAGAATTAAACATAAATCGTACGATCCTGCCTGATTTTTTAAACCTTAGCGCATACATCATTAATCTTGAAACCGTCATAGCTGAAAATAGACTAATTAACATACCGATAATTAGTGTTACCGCAAAGCCTCGCACAATTGGTATACCTGTAGACATAAGCACAATACCAACTAAAATACTGGCAATGTTAGCATCGCGAATTGATGTCCAGGCGCGACCAAAGCCAGCCTGAATTGCTTCAGGTATTTCCTTACCGCCACGTAATTCCTCTTTCATTCTTTCAAAAATCAAAATATTAGCGTCAACGGCCGTACCAATCGAAATAATGAACCCGGCAATACCAGCGGCAGTTAAAGTAACCGGAATGAGTTTAAATATACTCATAACTATCAGAGCATAAATAGACAGCGAAATTATTGAAATTAAGCCAGGTAGCCTGTACCAAAATATTAAAAATATTGCTACAAGCAAAAAGCCAATGATTGCGGCTTTAACACCATCAGTAACAGCAGCCTCGCCAAGTGATGCTCCAATAGTTTGGGTTGAAATTAATTCAACGTTAACTGGCAAAGCCCCAAAGTTTAAACGCTCGGCTAAATCTTTGGCCTGCTTGGGCGTAAATTGACCATTAATAACAGCTTGCCCGCCAGTGATTTTTTCATTAACAGTAGGGATTGAAAGTGGTACACCATCTAAATAAATAGCTAATCTTTTGCCTACATTTTCACCAGTTATCTTTTCAAACAAATCGGCACCCTCTTTGTTAAAAGTTATTGCAACATACGGCTCGCCAGTTTGTTGATCAAACTCGGCCCTAGCTGATTTTAAATATGCACCAGTCAATTGCGTTTTAATAAATTGATCAGGCATTTCAAGTTTAACTTCGCCATCAACAACCGTGCCTACTAAATTATTTGGATCATAATTTGGATCCTCTACGCGAAAATCAAGGGTTGGCGTTTCACCAATTTGAGCAATTGCTTGCTTAACGTCAGTAACGCCGGGTAAGTCAACAATTAAACGATTTTCAACATTCTCGCCAATACGAACCTTTTGAGTTGTAATAGCCGGCTCGGCCACACCAATTGCATTAATGCGATTTTCAATAACTTCACGTAAGGCCGACATGGCTGGATCGATTTGATTACTTACTAAATTTTTTGTATCAGCCCGATAAACCAAGTGTGAGCCGCCTTTTAAGTCTAAACCTAATTTAAATGGGTATTTAGCAAACCTGCTTTGGGCGCCAGCTTGGTGGTCAACCTGGGATTGGTAAACAAAATAACCTAAAGTTCCCCCTAAAAGTAAAATTACAATTGCAATAATTCGATATTTCATACAGTCTACTTTACACTTAATTTAGCCAAAAATCAATATACTTCTTGTATTTTACAGATAACTTGCGAATGGTGTAATAAACCAAAACACTGACTGATCCACCAAAAATAAAACCCATCAATACATCCAATGGAAAATGAACTCCGGCAATAATGCGTGCCAAGCCAATTAAAACTGCCCCGATGGCAAAAACAATCCCAGCCCGACGATGATAAGCAAAAATTGAAACAGCCAGTGCGCCATAAAAGGTAGCGTGACCGGATGGAAATGAGTCGTCACTACCATAAATAAATAAAGTTTGAATTTCAGGATAAACTAAAAAAGGTCTTGGATTTACAAAAATATTTTTAACAACTAGAACAAATAGCCAGGCCACTGCCGTGCTACCCAATAAAATAACTAGTTCTTTTATTTTTTGTCTGGTGCGTAAGTTTTGAGTGGCATAAAATTTTTTTGAATTATTATTTAGTAATAAAAACAAGAAAGAGAAAAAAATTAAAAAGTAACCAAAATTATCTGACAAAAAGAAAACTAATTTATCAAACAAGCTTGCCTGACCCAAGAAACTATTTAAATAGTGGAAAATTTTTTCGTTCATAATATAGTGGGGTCTTACATGTCGCCAATAAATTCATTATACGACCTTTCACGGTGCGTGACACGCGCATATTTTTTAGTTGACACTAATAAACCTAAAGCAAACATTTCGGCCAAAATATGTGAACCGCCATAACTCATAAACGGAAGGGGTATGCCGGTAACTGGCATCAAACCAATGTTCATACCAATATTAACTATCAAGTGGCTCATAAAATACACAGCCACACCGATACCATAAAGTGACTCAAAATTGCTTGAGCCAATTTCAGCAATATAAATAATTCGATAGAACAAAAATGCATATAAACCTAAAAGTAACAAAGACCCCACCAATCCCCATTCTTCAGCAAAGGCGGCAAAAATAAAATCAGTCTCGTGCTCGGGCAAATACTGCAACCGTGCTTGAGTGCCATAACCAATACCCTTACCAAACAATTGGCCCGAGCCGACTGCCACAATTGATTGAAAAACATTATAACCAGAGCCCCGAATATCAGAGGCTGGATTTACGAAATCAATAATCCGATCTTTTTGATACGGCTTGAAAACAAAAAGCCAAAAAACTAAAAGTATGGCCAGGCCGATTGATGTTAAAATTAAAATGTGCCGGCGACCCAAGCCCGAAAACAAAACCATCCCAAACCAAATAAAAAATATAACCATGGCTGAACCAAAGTCTGGTTGTAGTAGTATTAAAACAAGTGGCACGAACATATACAAGGCTGATATAACAACATGTCGCCACTCGCCAATGGCCACATGCCGGCGCGAAAAATATTTGGCCAACATTAAGATTAGGACTACTTTGACAAAATCAGCTGGTTGAAACGACAGCCCTGCTAACTGAAACCAACTCTGCGAGCCCTTTACAGTTGAGCCAGCAATAAATAAGAAAACTAAAATGGCACAAACAGCCAAGTAAATTTTAACTAAAATCTTTGAGTGTTTAAAAAAACGAAAATCTATTTTTGAGGCTATAAAAAATACAATCAGTGACAGTAAGATCCAAACAACCTGTTTTTCAAAAAAATTATTCTCACCAGTTAGTGAACGCATTGATAAAAGCCCGGCCCCAAAAATTGGTAATATGGCTAAAATAATACCCCAGTCAGTAAAAAAATCTGTGAAAAACTTTTTGATCATTTTTTAAACTGCTTATTCTTGAATTCGGCCAAATTAACCTGATTATACAGCTCAAAACGAAACGGGCCGTTTTTAAAAATACTTGGCCATGAAAATACTACAATTTGTTTTTCAAATGGTTTTAAACTGTCCATAATTGTGCTTGAAAATGCGGTGGCATTATTTTCACTATCATACACAACCACCACTGAATTGCCAGCCGGGATTGTATCATAGCCTGTATTTTCAAGTGTGTAATTTAACATTGGCTTGTCATTAATAACTCGGTAATTTGACTCGCTAACAGCCAGTGGCAAAACATATGAACCCAAGCTGGTACTAAACCAGGTAATGGGTTTAGTAAATTCAACCACGACTCGGCCCACCTCATGCTTGCCCACATTAATACCCCCTTTAAAAATTACTTGCCTGGTGTTGGGGTTAATGTATGTTTGGCCGTTCCTGATGGCCACTGGTATATTATGTTCGTCATAAAGTTTAAAAGTATAACTAACACTTTGGGCAAAAGCATCGGTATTTTTATTTTCAACCAAGGCAATAGCATTGTACAAACCGTCGGCTACCTTTTGGGCGCGGGCAAAAATTACAACCACGTCCTTTTTAGTATATGGGCATTGCAAAACACACGCCCCGCCACAATCAATCCCCACCTCGTTACCATTTTTACGGCGGTCAAAACAATTAGGCATAGGCTTAATTTTTGTAAAAGCAAAATATACCAATGGTAAAACCACTAAAAAAATTAGCAACAAACCAATTATCATTTTCCTCCTCCCCGCCCATGTCATATGACTAAATTATAACATAAAAAAACCGCCATCTGTAATATGTAGCGTTTAAAAGGTCACGCATTTTTTGAAGTACGGAGGCAAGACCTCCGTATAAAAACATTTACCAATTCAAAAGCCCGAAGTAATAAAACAACGGGCTTTTCTGCTATTTTTCAAACCACTCTTTTTGGTCTATGCCTGATTGTAAAATAATACCTTTTAAAGTTCTGGGTTTAATTATCTTACTGCCATGAAAGGGTACGCAAACATTACGAACTAATTTATTATAAAAACCAATATAGTAAAAGTGACTTGCATTTGTATAATTTAATTTAAAACCTTTCTTTTTCAAAAAGGATTCTACATCTCTAAACGCCCAATTGAAGAATCTTTTAGGCATTAAACTCTAGAGAACCCGTACATGTCTATAGCATATGGAGACTTGACGGGCTTGGTTGAGTGAAGAATCGACCACAACTTTTCGTATTCAGGATCAGATATTTGATTTAAAGATTGATAGCGAGAACCTTTTATTTTTTTAGCCGATTGCACATAGCCACTAACTGCTTGGATTAAATTAAAAAATGCAAGCTTTGGATCATCACTTGATTCAACAATATTAAACTCAAGAGCCACAGCATACCAAGTGTTGCCATCTTTAAAAACAATGTGCCTAAATTTACCCTTTATTGGAGTATCCATATATAGAAATATATCATAAAAGTCATGTGGAAACAATCCCCGCCCATGTCATATGACTAAATTATAACATAAAATCTAAAAATTTTTATTAAAAAAGCTGGCGCATGACCAGCTTCTAAACAAAACTATTTTCTTACTCAAGCAAGCATATAAGAGAATCAATACCAATACCTGGATATTCAAGATCGTTTTGTTCTCTTAGAAATACCAACGCCTCCTTCTTTTCCTCTTTTGAGGTAGTAATTTCCTGAGCTCGCGCAATAAACTGATCATGGGCCTGATTAGCACGCCCAGCGCCCGATAGACTACCCACATTTGATTTAATAGTTTGTAACAACATTAATAAAGTTCTTTGTCCGTTCATAATTTTATTATATACTCCCTATAGTATATCATATGCAAATAATCTGTCAATGAGTGAAAAAGCCTTTATTATACCAATTCAAAAGCCCGAAGTAATAAAACAACGGGCTTTTGAATTGTATTCCCTACGCTTTTATGCGTACGGTAATCGAATACTTTGTGCTGGCGACAACCTACTTTCCCCGTAAAACGAGTATCATCGGCTCAATAAGGCTTAACTACTCTGTTCGGAATGGGAAGAGGTGTGACCCCTACGATGAATCACCAACACAAAGTATTCGATTTATTTGTAGATAGAGCTTTAGGCTCTATCTAGCTTGCATTAGAATCAGACTATAAAAATATATACGATTATGAAAATATGATAATGATTTACACATTACCTAATAGGAATGGGACAATTAGTACATCTTGGCTGAACACCTTGCGGTGCTTACACCTAATGCCTATCAACCTAGTAATCTTCTAGGGTCCTCATACCGACTCCTCATCTTAAAGTTGGCTTCCCTCTTAGATGCTTTCAGAGGTTATCCATTCCCGACTTAGCTACCCAGCGATCCTTTTGGCAAAAGAGCTGGTACACCAGAGGTCAGTTCATCCCGGTCCTCTCGTACTAGGGACGAATCTTTTCAAGAGTCAACGCCTGCAGTAGATAGGAGACCAACCTGTCTCACGCATCTACGTTTACCTTCATTACTGAAGGGATCGGACTATAACATATCCCGCGTAGCTCATTAGAGCGTAGTGGGACTTCAACGTTTAGTCTCTACGGGTAATTATTTGTACTGAAAAGTGAAGACAAAGTATGGAGGTTTAATCACTTGTTATTAAACCTCCCTTTGTCTAGTGATTCTTTGGACCATTGATATTCCATGTTTGTGCTCTGTGTTCTAATGGTACAGGCTAACATTGCATCAGAGGCTACAAGCGTCGAAGCACTCTATTAAATATTTAGGTTATTTCCAGATTTCACTTTTCAATACAAATAATCTTCCCTCGGTATTGTCCATGCTTACGCATTAGGATTTTACCGATATAAGTTGAATGTGCATACATATATTACTATATGTAGCCGCCGTGATGATGTCTTTTTAATTGCAATTCTCCAACAGTGCAATTACCTCGGATTCAAATGGGTCCAAGACTCAAGGTGCTAGTAACTAGGTGCTAGGTTCTAGAAAAATTTGCATTTCACTAGAAACTAGTCACTAGAAACTAAAACCTAAAGTACTGGACGGTTTGAACCCAGCTCGCGTACCTTTTTAAATGGCGAACAGCCATACCCTTGGGAGCTTCTCCACCCCCAGGTTAAGGTGAGCCGACATCGAGGTGCCGAACTCCGCCGTCGCTATGGACGCTTAGGCGGAACTAGCCTGTTATCCCCGGAGTAGCTTCTATCCATTAATCTTCGGCCGCGTCTAACACGAACCGTCGGTTCACTAGGTTCTACTTTCGTATCTGCTCGAGATGTACCTCTTGCAGTTAAGCTAGTTTATGCCCTTGCACTATCGGCACGATTTCCATACGCGCCTAACTAACCTTAATAAATTCCTCCGTTACTCTTTAGGAGGAGACCGCCCCAGTCAAACTACCCACCAGATACTGTCTCAAGACGTTTTTGCCGTCTTAATTAGAACATACATACATACAGAGTGGTATTTCACTGACGAGTATTACACCCCCAAAAGGATGCACATAACCTCTCCCACCTATGCTACGCAGTACTAACATATGCTCAATATCAAGTTGCAGTAAAGCTTCCGGGGTCTTTTCGTCTATCTGCAGGTAACCGGCATCTTCACCGGTATTGTATTTTCACCGAGCTAATCTTCGAGACAGTTCTCCAGTCATTACGCCATTCGTGCGCGTCGGAACTTACCCGACAAGGTACTTCGCTACCTTAGGCATAAGAATTTTATATTTCTATAAACCTTGTGGACTATATCTTCACGATTATTGTGTCGTGTTTGGCGTATAGTCTCTGAGGATTTGTATTGAGTTTATTTTCTTGATAATTGTTCTTTTACGGTTTCAAGAATATATTCTTTTGAATACTTTCTTTGTTTGCCGTTTGCATTCATTTTAAATGCGATATCCAATATCTTTTTGAATCCACTTTCTGTTAGATGCTTTTTATCTAAAAGCATTTGTACAACTTCTTTAAAAAGTTGAAAGTCTTTATCTTTAATAATTAACTTATATTTATTAAAGAATGGAATAATTTTTTCACACAAATTTCTAGGATTATCAACCGTATACGTAAAAACATGATACGGACTTGATTTCCTATAAATTCTACCTGTGTGAAAAACTTGTTTTTGTAACAATTCGAGAATATCTCGATGGTCTTCGTGTTGATATGTTTGGAAACAAACATGAATCAACCATTTAAAACCTTGGTTATTATGGGCATATTTTTGCTTAGTAAAAGAAATATTAAAACTTCCCTCACCATCAATGAAACCTGCCACATACCAAAATAAATTTTTATTTTTTGTCATATTATTTTATGACTCAATACATCTTTCCTGCTGATTGTACGTATCATTCACAGATTTTCACCAACGTATGGTACTGTGTTTTGCGTATGTTCCAGCATATAGCCAAATTTTGTAACGGCCCATTTTGTTTCTTTATTGACAAAATCAATAAAGCGTAGCAAAATAACCGTTATAGTTACGGCCGACATTCACTAGGGCTTGTATCAATCACCAACCCGACTTTACATCGGGACAACGTCGATATTTAACCTTCTAGCATTGGTCAGGCGTCACCCCCTATACATCCACTTACGTGTTCGCAGGGAGCTGTGTTTTTGGTAAACAGTTGCCAGAGAAACTTTCGCTGCGGCCCCTAAATAAATAGGGGCAAGCCTTATTGCTAACTTACGGCTGCTTTTTTGCCGAGTTCCTTGAAGATCACTCACTCGTTCGCCTTGGTCTACTCGACCTGATCACCTGTGTCGGTTTGCGGTACGGTTTTCTATATACAAAGTTTAGAAGATTTTCTCGGAAGCGTGCTCCCATTCATTTACCAAGGCGAACCCTGGCATTTAAACTGTACTCGGATTTGTGTCTGGCGGATTTGCCTACCAAACATCCTCATACCATATACTTCAATCCAATAAGAAGCGATTGGTACAACCCTTCGTCCCTTCATCACATATATAGAAAGTCATGGAATATTAACCATGTGTCCATCGAGTTCGGTTTTCACCATCCCCTTAGGCCCGACTAACCCTTGGCTGATTGACATTGCCAAGGAAACCTTGATCTTTCGGCGGGAGGGGGTCTCACCCTCCTTGCGGTTACTTGTGCCAACATTCTTACTTCGATACGCTCCAGTATGGGTCACCCCTTTACCTTCACAGCTGAATCGAATACTCGCCTACCAGTCATCCCGCCAAAGGCGGGACAAATCCTCAGTTTCGGTACATAGTTTAGCCCCGATTATTTTCGGTGCAAAATCTCTTGATGAGTGAGCTGTTACGCTTTCTTTAAAGGATGGCTGCTTCTAAGCCAACCTCCTCATTGTCAGAGAAATATTACCTCCTTAAGATGCACTTAACTATGATTTAGGGACCTTAACCTGAGATCTGGGCTGTTCCCCTTTTGACGCGTGGAGCTTAGCCCCCACTGTCTAACTGCACACTAGTTGGTCTCTGGTATTCGGAGTTTGGTAGATTTTGCGAGATTTCTCCCTATCAAAATCTTCCAGTGCTCTACCCCCAGAGGGTACGGTGTACGCTAGCCCTAAAGCTATTTCGGCGAGAACCAGCTATTACCAAGTTCGATTAGCTTTTCACTCCAACCCACAAGTCATCCGAGAGTGTCGTACGGCTCACCGGTTCGGTCCTCCATTTGTCTTTCGACAAACTTCAACCTGCTCATGGGTAGCTCACTTGGCTTCGGGTCTTATTTGTACTACTTAATTTTTTCGCGCTATTAACACTTGGTTTCCCTGAGGCTCCGTGGGGTTTCCACTTAGCCAGCAACACAAATAAACTCGTTGGCTCATTCTTCAATAGGCACGCCGTGACGGAACACGATAAATCGCGTCCGCTCCGACTCCTTGTAAGCATATGGTTTCAGGATCTATTTCACTCCCTTTTCAGGGTTCTTTTCACCTTTCCCTCACGGTACTTGTTCACTATCGATCTCTCAATATATTTAGCCTTAGCAGTTAGTTCTGCTGGATTCGCTCAAGCTTTTCGTTTCCTGAGCTACTCAGGTATAGCAACAAAAAAGTTTGCAGAATTTCGATTACCGGACTATCACCGTCTATGGTGTTGGTTTCCAACAACTTAATCTATTGTGCAATTTTTTGACTTTTCTCGTTAATTCGAAGTTGCTACCCTACAACCCCCGTCCAACATTGAACACACAATATTTAGTACAAAGCTTCATACTGATATGTGCTCAATGTTAGACAGGTTTGGGCTCTTTCCTTTTCGCTCGCCGCTACTTAGGAAATATTCCCCAACGTATAGTTAGGGTTTGTTTTCTGTTCCTCCTGGTACTGAGATGTTTCACTTCCCAGGGTGCGCATCAACACTTCTTATGAGTGTTAATTACATAGGTTTGCTATGTAGGGTTTCCCCATTCGGAAATCTCCGGATCAAAGGTTGTAGACACCTCCCCGAAGCTTATCGCAGCCTCCCACGTCCTTCATCGCTATTGAGAGTCTAGGCATCCGCCATATGCTCTTATTATCCCATTAGGAAATGTATTAACCATTGGTCATACTTTCCATAATGTATATACTTACTTACATTTTGTCTGATTCTCCACACACTAATTCACATTATCTCCCAAATTTAATTGCAAGGAAAAATGTGCTCCTTCTTTATATATTTCATAAATATATTTTCACAAGCTAGGAATGCCAACCGCTTGGCATAGTGTGTGCACTACTTATGGAGATTCGCACAGGCTGCGCGAATATACTTTCTAGTATTTTAAGACCCCGATCCAACCCCATTTATGGGCGTTGGATTTGGTTCCATAGTAGCGATGCAATTTTCAAGGAATACAGGTAGGAGTCTATCACAAACAAATAGACAATGCAAGTGAATTTTTATACATAAAATCCGTGCCCGCAAAGCCCCCCTCCCAACCTCCCCCTTATCAAGGGGGAGGAGCCGAAAAAGCGCAACCTCACCCTAAATCCCTCTCCTGATTAGACGATGGACTTTCACGATTCCCCTCTCCTTTTGCCAGGAGAGGGGTCAGGGGTGAGGTAAATTTAGCCAAACAAAAATCCCGCTGATTTTACAAGCGGGATTTTTGTTTTTTAAAAGTTTTTACGAATTTAGTAAAACTTTTTAGCGCATGTTATTTGAAACGCGGTCAAGAGTGCGAGATGCAGTTTCTTTACCACCCAAACCAAATGACAAGCCACCAGCAAGGGCCAACATAAATACAATACCTGTAAACAAGATTTGCATAAATGCAGGCGCAATGCCTAGTTGTGACAATGCAATTATAAGTGTAAACACCCAAATTGCATAAAATGCAGTTGTACCAATCATGTTAGCTGAACCAACATTCGCGGCCTTGGCACCACCAGTTAGTATTCGGCGAGCTGTTTCAGCCAAAACTGAACCAACAACCAATACTAACGCAGCAATTAGAACTTGTGGTACAAATGAAGTTACAATGTCTTTAAGGAAGTCGTTAACTTGTGTAAGGCCAACGATTTGTAATGATGTCATCAAAAATACGATAATGATGAACCATTTAACAATTGCCCCAATAAAGCCACCAACTGACAAATGTGTACCTGCGCGCTCTAAAACTTTATCAATACCAGTTGAACGAAATAGATGATCTATTTTAAGTGCACCAATCACTTGGGCAAAAGCTTTGCCTATGATTGTTGCAATCCACCAACCGATGAAGAATAAAATTACTGCTAAAAGCAATTTTGGCACGAACATAGCGAAACCGTACCAAAGATTTTGGAGAGCTACGGCGAAAATCTCCCCCCATGAAGTTATGAGCATAGTCTAGAATACTCTTACTAATAAAAAATAAAGGTCGATCGATCCTTTATCTTTATTAATTATACCTTTATTTAAACTAATTAATGCGCAATCGCATTGTGGATAACTCAGCGGATTTGTACAATTCCTCGTGGTCAAAGTCAAGAATATCAGCCAGTAATTTGTCGCGCATTTCCATGCGATATTTAAATTCATTTGTGTCCAACAATACATAAACTAATTCTTTGCCAATTTCGGCTTCAATAGAACGCAAGGCCGATTCAAAAGCTGTACGCTTGACCCGATCGGCCACCACTAATAAATCAGCCCTACTTTTGTCATTGTCGGTCAACGTGCCTGAAATAATTAAAAGTTTTAATTTACCAGCCGTGCGAAATTTTCTAGGATACTCTTCTTTTTTAATGAAGTCTTGGTGCAAAACTAAATCCTTCAAAGGCTCTAGATTTTTAAATTCAAGATTTATTTGATAACCAGACGTACGCCCTTTTGATAATTTTTTATTTACAAAACCAATAGAGCTTAAAATATTTAGCTCTCGTTGCAACAAGGCTTTTTTAATTTTAAGCATTTTGGCAATGCTAGCTGTTTTGTGGCTAATGGCTTCATTTAAAACAAAAAACCTAATAACACGTGCGCGGTATGGACTCCCGAAAATCTTTCCTAGTGATTCTTGCATACCCCAAGTATACCAAATATAAAAAGCAATAGTAAACTATTGCTTTTTATATTTTATGTGTTTTAAATTTTTTAATTTAGCTCAATTATTTCAACTTATTTCAATTCAACACTTGCGCCGGCTTCTTCGAGTTGCTTTTTCAAAGCTTCGGCCTCTTCTTTTTTAATACCCTCCTTCAAATTTGAAGGCGCGGCATCAACTAGGTCTTTCGCATCTTTCAAACCTAGGCCTAATACTTCCTTAACAACCTTCATTACAGCAATTTTGTTCTCACCCGCACCAGCCAACACAACTGTAAATTCGCTCTTTTCCTCACCTGCCTCGGCGGCTGGACCCGCAACTGCCACAGCCGTTGCTGACACGCCCCACTTAACTTCGAAAACTTTAACCAGTTCGTTTAGTTCAACGACTGAAAGCTTTTCAACCTCTGCCACAATTCCAGCAAATTTTGCGGGAACTGTAAATTCTGTATTTTCTTCCATAATATTTTTATATTAATTTTATAATTTAGTAAATTTTTAGCTTTCTATTTAGCCTTGCTTTTTTGCAACTTCAGAAAGCGCAATAGCAAATCTTTGAATTGGTGAATTAATAACATTAACAAACATTCCTCGCAAACCTTGCATTCCAGGAATCGTTGCAATATTCATCATTTCAACCTGGTTCATATAACTTCCATCAAAGACTCCGCCAACAATTGAAATATTGTCTTTGTGAGTTTTTTGAAAGTCGTAAACCTTTTGAGCTGGGGCCAGTTCATCAGCGCTATAGGCCAACATGACCTCGCCCTCGATTGTTGGAACCTCGCCCTTAAAACCACCCTCGTCCAGTGCGCGAAGCAATAAACGCTTCTTGGCCACACGTAAACCCGAGTCATTTTGGCGCAATTCGCGACGCAAGGCATTTGAATTAAAAACCGAAAGCTTATCAAATTTTACAAAAACCAAAGTTTTTGCCCCTTTAATAATTTCAGCCAAACTGCCCAGCACCTCTTGTTTTTTTGATTTTGTAAGTGCCATAATAATTATTTTTTCTTAAAAAATTAATTCTTAAGTTTTTTGTAACGACCAGCTAGCTTTTTTGAGTATTTAAAAAATAACCTCGGCAAGTCTCATTATCTTCTAGCCATAAGTCGGACTTATGATCAAGACTGCTTGCTGTCTTAAGCTAACTTGTCCAAATTACCACAACCTTACACTTTTTGCAAATTCAAAAGCCCTCACATGAGGGCTTTGTTATTTTTAGACTTGAGCAATAAGTTCGCCCTCGTAGTCATCAATCCGAGCTCTGAACTTTTCAATCTTTTCTTGATCATAAAAAAACTGATCACTATGGTCTACCAACAATGATGTTCCGACAATAAAAATGTCGGCGTAAGGCAAAAACAAACCAATATTATCTGTCGACATACCGCTAGCAATACCTAACGGTGTATCACCAATCGCCTGCTTAATGGTCATGATTTTTTGAAGGTCGGGCTCCTTGCCAGTAGCAGGACCGCTGGTAATTACCACGCCAAACTTTTCAGCCGCGAGTTTAGAAACTGCAACCAAATCCTTGGCAGGTTGCTTGTATTTAAAATCTATACTGCCATAGTATTGCTGCTTTTGATTTAGCAACTTTAGGTATGTATCAACGTACCTATTTAAAATCATTACGTCACTGCCCTCAATAATCCCTCCATCGTCAACCCACAGAGTGTCTAAATTCTTACCATGTTCGCCAAACATGCGGACAGCATCACCGGCTTCTATGTCAAGCGGATTAATTCCAACAATCCAATTTGCATATTGTTTTTTGATAGCTTCAGCTACGGAAAACAAATCTTTTGCAAACACCATAAAACCATTATTTACCAACAGCACACCATCGGCCCCGCCAGCAAAGATTTTTTTTGCTTCATCAAAAGATTGTTTAGTACTTTCTACATGAAGCGCCACGAGAAATAATTTTTTCTGATTTTTCATACGAACTGATTTTTTGTCAGTCTACTCTTTGAAATTACCAAAGTCAAATTCTTACTTGGGAGCTCAACTCCCAAGTGGTCTAACTCTTATTTAAACAAAGACCCTGCGGTAAAGGTTGAATTATCTCCCCCGCTAATTTTATTATTTATATAGCCTAAACCAACAACACCTAGAAAGATAATGGCCAAAAAGCCGATAATATAAACAAGCGCCCGGCCTGACTGCGCAGGCAAGCCAGAATTTTTAGGTTTTTTAAGTGATTCTTCAATTGGCAATTCAATATATCTATGTCGGCGGTATTTAAAGCCCTCCCAGTAAAGGTCAAGGAATTTAGCTATAGATAGACGCTTGAAGAAATATTCAACATCAATAAAGTAGCGTATAACTCCAGGGATAAATCCAGCCCAAACAAAATTACCAAAAACCATCATTGCCCAGTTTGAGCCAATCGGTATAACAAAACCAGTTTTGGCTTGCTTGTATTTAGGCCAAGCCCGACTTAGGGCTTTAGCTTTAAAAAGTTTAGCTAAGTACTTACCGTCATGGATGGCGCCTTGAGCCAGGCCCGCACCTTTCGTATTGGCCCCATCGCCGACAATATAAATATCAACACACCCAGTGGCTTGCATAAATTCGTCAACACATACCCGACCACGATCGCAGGTGAAATTAGACACCTGTGTATACAATGGGTTTGGTATTATGCCCCCAGTCCAGACAATTGTTTTAGCATTCAGCGTAACGTCTTCTAACATCACAGTTTCTTTGGCTATGCTTTTTATCGGCCTGTTTACGAAAATATTCACACCGCGTTTGCCTAAAAATTCGGCAATTTCAGCCGAGCCATTTTCGGGCACTCTCGGTAATAATCGTGGGCCGGCTTCAATCAAATCAATCGTGACTTTATCTGGTGGAATTTTATTAGCCTTAGCCATTTGGCGCATATAACTTGAAAGTGCGCCAGCTAGTTCAACACCCACGGGTCCCCCGCCGCCAATAATAATATGTAAGTTATGCATTAAAACTGGCTCATTATTTATCTCTTCAGCCCTAGTTTTAATTAACAGTTCGTGTAAATGATTGCGTAATTCCACAGCATTGCCAGTTGTTCGAAAAACAAAGGCCCCGTCTTCAAGTCCTGGAATACTAAAATAATTCGGTACCGAACCCAAACCCAAAACTAATTCGTCATATTCATACTCATTTTCAATGTCATCATTACTGTAAATTTTTTTATTAACAGTATCAATTCTACTAATAGTATCTTCAATAATTTTTACGCAACTAGGCACAATTTGGTCTAAACGAATTTTAACTTGAATGGGCGTTTCACCAATCATGATTCGATAAATACCTGGATAATATTCAAAGTAGCCATGATTAGAAATTAAACTAACTTCATATAGACCTTTTTTTATTAGAGGCACCATTCGACGGGCTAATTCAACACCAGCAAAACCTGAGCCAACAATTACTAGATGCTTTTTGCTAATACTCATATATTCTTATTCTAGCAGAAAAAACGCTTTTTAGCTCTACTTTGATACTTATGGTACTATTATAGTGTAATAAAGGGTCGATTAAAACGTCATTATATTTGAAGGCTACTATAAATTAACGTGAACAAAAAAGAGCAAATATTCCTTGATATTTTCGAGTCTCACAATGATGAAGTTTTTCGTTTTGTATTATTTAGGGTCAGTAATCGCGAAATTGCGCTTGATTTGACCCAGGAAAGCTTCACTAAATTTTGGGAAGTTTTGTTGCAAGATAAACCAATCGAAAATAGTCGGGCCTTGATTTATCATATTGCTCGCAATAAAATTATTGATCATTATCGCAAAAGCAAAAGCTACTCGCTTGATGAAATGATCGAGAATGGTTTTGATGTAAAAAGTCATGCAGTTAATCACGAAGTTATAGATGATGTAAAAAAATTGTTTGAAGAAGCTAACACACTGCCTGATAAATACAAAGAAGTGTTATTACTGCATATTGAAGCTGGTTTAAATTCAAATGAAATTGCTGAGGTCTTAGAGATATCAAACAACTTGGCCTCAGTTAGATTACACCGAGCCAAAGAAGCCTTAAGAGAAAGTTTTAAAAAATATGAACCTGAATAAACAATACAACCAAATAGTCAAAGATGTTGTTATGACAGCTAATGAAAAAAATGTGATGCGCTCATCACTAGTTTGGCATGTTCGATCAAATCAAAACCCGGTTAAGTCACCTTTTATGACTCTGCCGTGGGTTAGGTACAGTATGGCTTTTGCCTTTTTAATTTTAGTCTCAGGTTCAGGTGTTAGCTTCGCTTCCCAAAATGCCCTACCGGGTGATTCAACCTATCCAATTAAACTTCAACTTGAAAATATAAAAGGTATCACTAAAAACACTCCTAAAAAGAAAATTATTTACAGCAAGTTACGCGCTGAAACTCGCTTGAATGAAATGAAAACTATTTTAGCAAACGATACCGGTACTGACGAAAAAGTTGCTGAGAAAATTGCTATCGCCTCAAAAGAATTAGAAAGCCACATTAAAGACGCCAAGGATAATGCCACAATAGTTGCTAGTGGCTCAAATGAAGCTGACCAAAAAGAAGCCCTAATTGAAGTTAAAGATCTTGAGGCCAATATTGCTAGTGATGTAAAAATCCTAACAGCTTTAGTTGATGAAAAAAATAAAGAAACTGGCTCGACTGGAAATGAATTGACTGAAGCTATAACAAAGAATAAAGACTCTATTACTGATGCCATCAAAGACATTGCCTTGCCAAAAAAATCTGAAACTGATCAACTTGATTATGATGTATCCCAAATTGAAACCGGCCTAGAGACTACCGATATTCCAGCTGGAACTGGCGAAGACAGGCTAAGCGATAACAAAGAATAAGACTATTCCTCAAGTAGACTAAATTCGTTGGCCTCTTTATTTTCTATTTTGCGTAATTTAATAAAAACCAACGAACCGCCTAAAATTAAAGCTCCAAATAAAAACCAAATAAACAGATTCTTTTTATTTTGATTTTGAACTGGCTGGGCTTCACTTATATTAGCGCTTTGACTTTGGATACTATCGCGCGATTCTAGTGACCATGTTGGTTCAATCGCACCTAATAACTGGGCTGGCATTTTATTTTGGCTTAAAATTTTTGGTTTTAGCGTACTTGCCGTTTTAGTATTTAAGGTATTGGGCTGTGAATTTGTTTGCAAAGCAATGGCTTGGCCCGCCTTAGATAGTAGGTTCAAACCTAGAATTTCATTTTGTGAAAAACCAGTCACAGATGGAGCCAGCCAAACTTCTTTGTTAGCAAAAACGATCGAGCCCTCGGGTGGACTGAACGTCTTCACTCCATCGGTAAATGTAAAACCACCCAAATCAATATCTTTAGAGCTTTTATTCTTAATAATTAAAATTGGCGCACGACTGGTATCAATATAGATTAATGGCTCATCTATTTGGACATTTATGAATGTTTGCTTTTTAGGAATGATTGACCAAGCCGAATCCATAAACTTGAGTGTGATTCTATAATAGCCAGGATATTCATACGTATGGGTAATTTTTTCATCAGGCTTAAAATCCTTAGTGTTACCGTCACCAAAATTTACTCGGTAGATACCATAATTATTTTTAATACCCTGATCATCACGGTGGTCTAATTCCACTAGAGTTGGTATTTGCGCCAACATGTCACCGGCAATACTGACAATAAAACGAGATTGGTTTTTGAGTGGTACATAAACACTGCCACCTGTTGATTGACTAGCGCCTGGATTATTAGGTGGATTATTCACTGGCAGATTATTTGTTTGATCACTCGTACTTGAATCTAGGGGCGCACTTTTTGGCGTTGATTCAGCCGTTAGCCACTGACCACCAACAAACTGCATGGTTTGTTTAGTTGCATTATCACCGGCCGGCCAACCACTTGAAAATAAAAGTGAGTCAGCATTTTGGCCTTCGGCATTTTTTAAATACAAATTATTGCCTGAGTTATTCAGACCTGAACCAAAAGGTGCTGGTGGTAAATCAGAAGTAATATTTGGCACAGAGTTATCATCCGTTCGTTCAATTAGGTAATATTTTTTAGATCCAATAATACCAGAGAGTTTAATTGAAGTTTTTTTACTTTCTGTTTCGTTAATTATAGCTTCGATAACAATAGTATAACCATCTAAATTAACATCACTTTCACTATCATTATATATTTCAATCCATTCATCGGCGCTTGAGTTTGAACCGCCCATCCAAGCAATCTCTGAAAAAATAACTCCGGCCCAAGCCCGCCCTACAGGTGATAATAAACTAATTGCTAGAAAAGTTATTGTGATTATCTGGCTTAAACAATTTTTCATAAATATTTACCTTAATCCTGATTTAAAATTCTTTTCAAAACATCTTCAGGAACTTCTTTGGTGGCGTTGGATTCTTTGATGGCAGCAGGCTCTTGGAC